>Ga0214472_10000352_pt1 | contig 58006 bp, 50 predicted proteins | sample RVTome_6_FD_207662 | JGI IMG/M metagenome (GOLD analysis project Ga0214472, IMG submission 207662) | Soil microbial communities from uranium-contaminated site in the Upper Colorado River Basin, Wyoming, United States - RVT140D175 | ecosystem: Environmental > Terrestrial > Soil > Contaminated >...
GGTGGATCTTGGACGTTGTCTGTTACAGCCGAGGGCGCCGCGTCAGGAGGTGGCTGGTCTTTGCCAGTCTCGGGCGAGCGACGGACAATAGGTGGTGGGTGGACTATTCCCGTCATCGGCACACCGTCGCCTTAAGAGGAGAGCACAATGGCAAGGTTCCTAGCTTACAAGCGCGCAGATCAGCAGGTCGTTACTGTCAACACCATTGACGTGTTGGTGGAGACGCTTGGGGGCACCATTGCTGGTGCCGATATCCTGGCTGACTTTCCAGGGCGATCGGAAAACGTTGTCGCTCAGTATCGCGGCGACTACTACATGCTCTATCGGACTGGAACGAACGAGGTTCACCTCTCAGTTCTCGATCTAGTTGGAGGAACCTGGGCTGACGTCCCTGGGTTCGCTGCAATGACCACCGGCTCCGGCACGCTAACCCCACTCTGTCTTCACATCGTTAAGGATCGCCTTGTCGCGATCGTGAACTTGAGTAGTTCAGCCGGTATCGATGGGATTCTCGCTCGTCGTAGTGCGTCTGACGATGGTGGAGTGTGGAGCCCCACCGTTAGCCAGGTGTTTGCAACACAACCAACAAGCTCACGCGTAGGTCCCAGTATCGTCTGGCACAACGCGGTGTTTTTCTCCACGTCAGAGGGGCTCGGCTACTACGATCCGGCTACAGACGCGATCTCTCCGGTCTTCGATACAGGAGACGATACGAACATCGTGGGACAGAAGGCTAATTTCGGCTCCTTCTCGTTCTTGCTTGGTGATCTCTATTACCTGCTCCCGACAGACAACCCTGTTGGTGCCCCAAGCATTTACAAGCTCTCTAAGACCTGGTCGTCTCTTGCACCAACTGCGTTGCCCGCGTGGACAAGGCTGTTTGTTGTTCTCCCAGGAACAGGGGGGATCATCGTCAACAACGACACGGGTAACTACTCGCTCTTCGTAAACAAGGCAGGAGTGCTGAGCGCACTTTACTCTGGGTCTCTCGGCTCGAAGCTCATCACTATCGCCCAGACAGGTGCGACCTACACAGTCACCGATCTCTCCGAGACGCTGCTGCCGGCTAACATTCGTACAGAGCCGAACCTTGGGTTCGCCTATTACGTTGATGATCGACGTCGCACCAACGAGCAACACACCATCATCGTGAGGTTTCGTCCCGCCATCCCACAGTCGATCAATCTGCTCTCTTGGGACGGCGTTTCTGCGGTGACTCAGGTTGGGGTTCTGGATGATGGAGGTAGTGGTCTTGACCTCATGGTTCCGGACGTCGAGCGGGGTGATTTTCGGACCTACACCGCGAACGAACCATCTTGCTTCGTTGATGACGTTAGCCAGCCATTCCCCGGTCGTGTGCGGCTTGACTACACGGTTCGGGACCAGAATTCGCGGACTATCGATGTGATTCCGGAGTTCTCACTCGATGGTCAAACCTGGGCCGATATGACCCAAGGCGATGGCGACTCGGGGAAAGAGGGACTGGTCACTACACCAATTGGCTTGTCTTACTTCTTCTTTTGGGATGCGTTTGTCGATCTCGATGGTGACTTCGATAATGTCGACGTCCGCGTAGTCGCTAGGATCTCAGGAGTTTAGATATGCTTAGGTTTACCTTTGAGGATGGATCGAGGCTTACGATCTCAACTTCTGCGACGGTCATCACCAATAAGGGGCCGGCGCAGGCAGATCAAGTCGTCACTGGTGTCTACGTTCGATGTGGAACTGCGATGTTCTGCCGTGTTGACGACATCGCAGCACTCTAGGAGTAGACCGTGGCAACCACATTCCTCGTTCTCCGCACCAACGACACCAGCCCGCAGCTTTTCTGGCATGACGGTCAGAACATCGATCCCTCCGGGATCGGGGCGCTGCCCGCCGCCGTGCTGGAGACTCTCCCAGGCGCGTCTCGGGAAAACGTCAAGCACAACAATCGCGTGTTCACCTTCCTCGACACGATCTTCGTGGTCCACGATGGGATCATCTACGAGAGCACTGACGAGGCGGCCACGTTTGCAAGCACGCACACATTGACGTCCACGGCGGTTGGTAACACCAACAACGCGCAGTGCATTGCGCCGATCCCGGTCATGGTCTCAGGCGCATTGAAGCTCATCGGTTTCTACATCCTGACCGGAGGCAACATCGGCGTCATGGAATACAACGTCGCCCTCGGAAGCTGGTCTAGCTCCGACACTGGCGTCGCCTCCGTCTCTCCGACTCTCGGTATGACCCTACCCGTCGCCTTTCAGGGGCTCGTCTACGTTCGAGTAGGCACTGCTTACATTGCCTATGACCCGGTCTCGACGGGCACCATCACGCTCTCGTCCGGTGTCTTGGGCGAGGGTGCCGATCAGATCATCGCGTGGAACGGGGATCTGTGGCTTGGCCCCATCGCCGACGGCTCGAATCTCGGCATGGCAAAGCTCCAAGGTTCGACATGGGATGTCAACGTAGGCGGAGTCGTTCTTTCAGGGACGAACGCACCCTTCGCGGCCAGCAAGGGAGGTGTCTTCATCGATCCCAACACGAACAACCTCATCGTTTTGGTCGACTCGACCGCTGGATGGCACGTCTACCGGGTTACACCGGGTCTGGTGGTCACCGACCTCTCTGGAACAGTCAAGGGCCCGGCTCTTACGGCGCTCGGCGACTTCGGGGGCGATGCTTCGAGGGTTTGGCCACACATCACACGAGCACCCGGGGGTGTCTACTCGGTCACGCTCTACGCATCTCGCGGACCAGAAACAACTGACCCTATCGAGCGGTTCGAGTGGGTCAACGACGCAACGATCTTCACCGAAGTCGGTGTGGTTGGCGGCTCCGGTGACATGGCCTTCCCCTACGCCATCACAGGTGGAGATCAATACGGATTCTTTGTAGGTGAGAAGCGAGTTCTTCAGACCGCACAGGCGGCGAATCCCACGGGCATCACGATCACTTGTGAAGCCTTTCAGGATGGCGGATCGACGATGTCTGTGCGAGGGCACTTCGATAAGGCTAGCGTCGACGCGAATAGTCTGACGCTAGATCCCATGACCATCGGCAACCCGGTGGGCGCGGGCCTCAGCGTGAGTGGTGTGAACCCGGGTGCCCAAGTTGATGGCGTTCCAGCGAACAGAACCGCAATCACGTTTGACTGGGACCAGGTTACCGATGGTTTCATCACAGGGGACAACTATAGATTCCAGCTTGAGGCGCTCTAACCTGCGATGACGTGGCTCCTAATGTGTGCTCATGAAACGGGTGTTGAAGTGCTGAAGTCTTACCCAGACGGTGCGCTCAAGATTTCCGTCTACGCGGGGAGAAACACCTTCGTTGATAAGCGTATCGACGAGATCATCGTTGGGGACCTAGTGTGTCATTATCCAGGTCGCGTTGGTGCCACACTTGAAGTGACCCAGGTCGAGGAGATCTAGTCATGCCCCAAATGCTCGCCGTCCGCTACACGAACAAGGGAGGGAATACGCAGATCCAACCCCTGCGGAACAACAACGGAACGTTCGTCGCGTTTGGGAACCCTTACACGCCGACTGGACTCACCCCTGACGCCAACACTAATAACGTGTCGAACCTCTGCGTCCAGTTTGGGGCGGAGTTCTGGTGTGGCGCCGGCCGAGAGTTGCGGCGCTACAACTCTAGTACAGGGAACTGGGACCTCGATACGCTCCTTTCCGATATCGTCACTAGCATCCCGGGGATCTACATTGGGCGAGGCCCGAGCGGAGCGCTCCGGGCGCTGGTCGTTTACCAAAAATCCAACCAGCCGCACTACCGATTCCTCGACGCCCCAGCCGGTTCGTGGTCCGCAGAGGTCAACACCACACTCGGCATGGCCTCGACTGGACCAACAGCAGGTCTCGTCCACAACAATCAACTCCACCAAGGGCACGGTGTAGACATTTTCACGCTTGACTTCGCCAGCCTTGGGGCCAGCAAGCAGACATTCACGGGTAACCCATTTCACCACGACCCTGCATTCTGTCGCGCCAAGAACAGACTCTTCGCGCTCATGTGGCCAGTCGCCCCTACGGTGAACACTCGCCGGAACCTCTATGAATTTACCGGCGGCGCGTGGGCGTTGATGGTCGACGGCACTGTCGAGACTGCTATGCCGCACGCGGGAAATTCTGGTATCCCGAACGCTGAAACCCCCAATATCGGCATGTTCTACGACGAAGCCGGCGATTCGCTGATCGCCCACACATGGATCGAGGGGGATGGAGGAACACACGGTTGGAAGGTTTCAAGGATCCCCCTAGCCCTTACGGGAGTCACGGAGATCCAGGGCACGGTGGTCCCGGGCGGAGTCGATTTCCCCAATGGTCCATTGCTCACCATCAACGACTGTCGATTCACGGTCGAGGTCGATCAAGACACAGACCCGACCGTCCCCGTGACCTACGTCTGGATCCTGCGCAACAACGGGGCGTGGGGGCGCTTCCAGTGGAATGGTGTCGGTTCCGCCATGACTGCGCTGGGTTCAGGAGGAGATCGTGGTGTCGCTCTCTCCCACAATAGCCACGGGGGAGGTGAGCGCTTCTATGACGGGTCAACTACTTTGCTTCCTGCTTATCACGTCGAGGAGGCGCAGGCGCGGGACCCCATCATCGGCGGCACACGAATCTATCTGCGCGGGTATCAGATCGATGAGACTGGTGGAGCGCCTACACCAATCGACGCAACAGTCGGTCTCTACTGGGGAACATCGCAAGGCCAACCTGACAATCTCGCTACGATCAGCAATCCTGTAAAGGTAAGCGGTTCGGGTGCGACGCCTATGGTCGTAGGTAACAAGATCACCGATTTCACCTTTGATGGTGTGACTATCTATTCGGTTGATTGGGCAGCCGTCAGCGATGGAGTAGCCAGTCAGCAGTTTCACGCGTTGATGCCTCACGTTGAGATCTAGGACGTTATGCCGCACGCGGGTCCTATCGTCCATCAGGCGCTCGCTACGCTACCGCTCGATTTTGCCGGGCCAGTCCTTTCGGGGACTCTCGCAACATCACCAAGTGAGTTTGCCGGTCCTGTAGTCGTTGAGACGCTCTCGACGCTTCCAGAGATGTTTGCGGGCCCGGTTCTTTACGACGAGCTTGAAATTACAATCCCGAACTATTCGGGGTCGTCAGGAGCAGGCCCAGCGCTCCTGTCGCCTACGAACACCTATTCAGGTAAAACAGATGGCATAGCACGTATTCCTCCGCCGCAGGGCTTCTCTGGGGGCACAGGAGGGATCTTCCCTCGAACTGCCGTGCCTACCTTTGGTGGGGTCTCCGGCGCTCGCGCCGTAGTCTCTGTGCGCAACTACAGTGGGGTGACAGGCGGTAAGGTATCGGCAATTCTGCCAGTCAGAGGCTTCGGCGCTGGAACTGGTGGTGTCGTAACCGGAATTGAAACCCCGATGTCCCTCACTGCGACAGTGATTGACGCTGGGTGTATTCGCCTGGATTGGATCGACCCTGGTCCTCCAGTCAATCCCAGTGATCCAGTAGAGAACGGTTACAGGATCGAACGCTCTCTCGCGGGCGCGAACGATTGGTCTTCCATTGGAACTGTTGGCATGGACGTCGAGACGTTTCTTGATCGATTCGCTGTACCGCTTGTCACTTATGACTATCGTGTGATTGGCTTCAACGCCACGAACGAGTCGCTGCCATCAAACATCGCCACTGCGGTAACCCCGCTTCCTCCCAATATCTCTACGGGACCACCGCCTACCGCACCGGTTGATCCTCCTAGAAACCGAATCAAGCCCGATGTCATCGAGTTCAAGAGCCCAGGCACTTATGGGCTGGCGAAAGACGAAGACGGGAACGTAACTGGATTCAAATTCTAGTCTAAGAGGAGGCTAAACTAGGTCTAAGCCAACAGGTTACAATCGCAATTGGAGGCGTGGTATGCCGAATCTCTTGTTCTTGGACGGAAAGTCTGGCGCCGGCGGCACAGCCTGTGCTGTGTTTCAGTACGTCAACGCAACACCAACGCAACTGGGTAACGCGTTTGGAACAAACTTCGGAACGGAGCAGCTTTCCGCCCCGAGAAACGGGGTGATCCAGTTCCAGGGTGAGCTTTACTCGTTCGCGAAGGACGGTATTTACAAGAAGGACGACCCGACGCTTACGACGGGAGGTTGGACGCAACAGATAGCATTCACACTTGTGGTAGCAACTACCGGCTACTCCGGCCTCTATCCGATCGAAGTGGGCGGTGTCCTCAACCTGGTGGGCGTATTTAGGTCGAATGACACCTCAAATTCCTTTCGTTGGGTCAAGTTTGACGGCACAACGTGGACGCAGGCAGGAAGCTTCACTTCACTTCTTCAGACGAGCCACCTGATCGACGCGATCGTATACAGAGGCGTCCTGCATTGCGTTTGGTATCAGTCTAACCCCAACACAACAACGTTTGATCCTGCGGCAAACAGCTTTGCGACAGTCACGCTGCCATTTTCCAGCGTCGGTGGTCACCAGAGCATGTGCGTGTTTCTGGATCGTCTGTTCATGGTTAGCAAAGCGAATGGCGCCCAATGGGCTCTTTATGAGTTCGCAGGTGGGACCTGGGGCCATGTGACCAATGTCGGCGTCACGACCAATGCTTCCGGCATTACTGAGGGTAAGGCGTGTCTGTTCACTGACGGCGTCAATATGTACGCTGCTTACCACACCCACCAGTTTTCCACTGCTGATACCGGCTGGCGTCTTGAGCAGTTCGATTCTGTGCTTGCACAAACGAACGCCACGGCCGATCTTCCGGCTGCGCTAAGAAGTGCGAATGACGGAGGATCCTTCGCCGGCGGCACCGCTGTGCTTATCACGCACCGTATGTTCGCGATCTACGACGTAGATACGACGCTTGGTACGTTGGGGCTCTACCTCGCCCACACGGCAGAGTCGAACCCGGGAACTTCATACACGCTCTTCGTGCACAACGGGCCCGGATCGGTCATGACGTCTGTCGACGTCGGCGGAGACGTCCGACACGGCCCACCGTCAGGCCACCCCCAGGGCGGTTGCCGAATCTTCACTCCGGGCGAGCTTGACGTGAAGATCGTGGCCCGAACCGCAGTCCTTGGCGGAGAGCAGATCAGCTTCACAGCTTATGGAGGAGGCACTGGTAGGAAGTTCAAGCTCTTCTACGCACTCGACGGAGAGCCGAATCTGCTTGAGGCCACGCTCGCAACGCCGGTCACAGGAGGCTCCGCGACCTTCAACGCGGGGCTCAACCAGGTGGAGGACATCGCAGCGGACGGGGTGACCGTCTACACGATTATCTGGGATATCACCGCAGACTCCGTAGTTGCTGGTACGATTCTGGATCGCTTCCCGCAGATCACGGTGTAGCCAGTGCCCCTCGGTCCTCCTACTACAGGTGCGGTAGCCTCCAGCCCGACCGCTACACTCGGCCCTCCCTCTTCTAGCGCCGTAATGTCGATACCGTCTGCGGTGGTAGGGCCGCCAACTTCCGGTGCGACTGTAGGTATCCCAGGTGCCTCACTCGGTCCCGTCTCCGATCAGTTCGTCTCCGCTAATCCGCTTGATTCGACCGGTCCAGTTTTCGATCACGATGCGGCAGCTTCACCTACTGCCAGTAATGGTCCGACTTCAGATCAAGCTGTGTCCCATGACCCGACCGATTCATTTGGCCCAGTCGATGATGATTGGCTTAGCCCCGCGTTTGCGAGCAATACAGGACCGGTCTTTGACCACGAGATAGCGGCGATCATTGGAGGACTTCCTGCGCACGGTCCTGTCGATGACGGTTTTGCGCTTGCGGGGATCTCCGCGCACGGACCTGCGTTCGATCACGTCATTGTCGCTCCCCCTCCTTTTCTAAACGTCAAAAACCCAGACACCAGCGCAGGTCCGGTTCCTGTTAGAAATCAGATTGATCCTGATGAAGTAGAGTTTCTCAGTCCTGGTATTTATGGCCTGGAGAAGGACGATGATGGTGTTGTTACCGGGTTCAAATACTAGAGGGCTGACGGCGACGGCGTTTAACCCGATTGAGGACGCACAGTCACCAACTTCTACCCTTCTGTCTTCTCGTAACCTAGAATTCCTGATCCCAGTTACATTCGGCCTCGAAAGAGACCTGGGTGGTAACACCAGGTGTAGTAAGTTCTAATGGGTGAGGAGATCTACTCATGGCATTCGTCTACTCTGATCGAAGTGATTGAGTATTGGGTGTGATCTTGGTGAGGCTCTAGATTATGGCCACCGGCCCATCGTTCGTCTTCTCTCAAGAGAATGTGAAGTATCGCTACGGCGAGCGCTATGCGTCAGAGTCCTCGAATCGTAAGTTTCTGGGCATTCCGTTTGGCGCATATCTAGGATTCACTCCAAGCTTCAGCAACAACATTCTGACCTTGTCTGTTGACGCCGACTTTGGCTATTGCTTCGCTCGCGTCGCGTCACAGGACGATCCGCTCTATATTCTGGACGTCATCATTCAGGACAACGGCGTCCTCGACTTCACGAATCACAACTCGTTCCCAGTCAACGTGGTGCTTAAGGTCAATGGAAAGCTAGGTCTCCCGCACTCCGCCGAGATCGTGACGCAGAGCGCTGCTCCAGTCTTCCCGACTGAGATCCTTTTGGGTGTCGTTAACGCGCCTAACACCATCGACGTATCCGAGCCTTTCAGTCGCGATACACCCTACGCTTACTCCGGTGCTCCGCTTGGTTACGGCTTCATGAAGAGTGGCGCAGTTGAAGAGCTTCTTGCGGCTATCGCTGTCAACGCTGAGGTGACGGCGGCGCGGGTTGATCTAACTGAGTTCACCCATCTGAATTTGAACGCCAGGATCGAAGCAGATGGCGCTGCACCCGCCATGGCTGATCGTCTTGGTAAGGAGATGCGGACGATCCTGGCCGACGACTTTGTTATCGCCTCTCCAACAGACACGATCAACATCAGTCGAGCCTTCTCTCGATTCCATCGAAGTATCTCTGGGATCACACCAATTCAGGACTTCGACGGCTTTGCATCTGAGACGCGAGTGGGCGCTATCACGTCAGGAACGGTGCCTGATCCAACCCCAACCGGAGCTTTTACGGACCCAGAGCGCAATGCGTGCGCGATCATCGATGCAACGACCGAGGCTCGTCTTACCGATTCGACGCGTCAGGTCGCCTACGGTCGACTTGTTCATGACGAGATTACGCTCACGGGCGTGGATATCACCTTCACAAGTGCCTCGACTGCTGTGGCCGGGTCAGGCACCTTATTCACAACTGAGATTCAGATTGGGGACATCATCCAGGATCCGATCAGTGGAGACTACTTCGAGGTAGATACGATCACCTCGGACGTAGCTCTCGATCTCACGGTCGCGTTCCCGAACGCCACGACACCTCCTGCGACGGCGCCCGGCCCTCGTCGTCGGTTCACGCTTAACGCCAAGACGCGATCGGGGCCCACCTCCGATGCGCTCTTCAACATGCCGACGTCTACGGTCCGCGTCTACTTCAACGCTTGGCTCTCTGTTGAAGTCTCGCAATACGATTACTCAACTGACCTGTTGCGGGCGTTCGAGGAAGAACCGGTCATCAATGCCACTACCGCGGCGGCAGGTAAGGCTTTAGTCGCTTCAGGTCTGTCTGAGGGTAAAGCAGGGGCTATCTTTGCGATCCAGCAGATTGGCGTGCAGATCGGTTCTCCTCATATCCATACAGTTGACTTCAACGGAGTAGCAAGCGGTGGCGCTGGAATCGCTAACGTCTCGCAGAGAGGGCCTACCGGTGATCCCGGTGGTCCCTTTGGCGGCGGCCCCGGTGTTCCAGGTCCGCTGGGCATTCAAGGGCCGCAAGGTCAGGGATTTACGAACTTCGATTCGTTCAATCTTTTCAAAGAGTCCAATCTCTTCGATCACGCGGTGTTGGGCTCCGGCGTTCAGTATTCCTTCACGACGACTATGAGTGGTTCTGAGATCCTCTTTTTGACTGGTGGGAATTCAGAGTGGTACTCGCCGTTTGTTTTCGACTCGGATGACCACTTTCAGATCGATGACATCGTGATCGTATCTGGAACCCAGGTGCGCCTGGATGCCCGCGTGCCGACCGGCGGCTCCCCTTCTGCCCAGGTTCGATTCTTCCTAAACGCGGCTACTAAGTAGGAGGCATCTGTGGCAGTTTTTCCTCTTCAGGTCTTCACCCAGGGCGGCGTTCAGGCAGGCTTCAACGAAGACTATAAATCGTCTCCGCTCGGGGTTCGCTATGCCGGACAACCCAAGGGCGCCTACGTCGGGTTTATCCCATCTGTTCTTGGATCGGTGCTCACGTTCGATGTCGATCCGACCTTTGGCTATTCCCTGGTCAAGGTTGGGTCAAATGTTGATCCAAGCGGCATGGATGTGTTCGTCACGGATCCGGTGACCCTAGACTTCGTGGGTCAGCCGGATCTTGACTTCCCAATGAACGTCATGGTGAGGATCTCCTACTACGCCGACGGAACGGTTCCAACCAGCGCAGAGGTGTTTTCTCGAAGCGCCACAGTTGCAGTGGGCGCGAACGAGGCACTGCTCTGTGTTGTCGATGGACCTGCTGCCGCTCTGACGCTTGCGGCGGATGTCTCACTTCAAGAGCGCGATGAGCCGTTGGCCTATGGGCATATCAACTTCGGATTTATGCCCGGCGGCTCGATTGAAAGCCTTCAGGCCGCTGCTGACATCGTCAACGAGGTGATCGCTGCTCGCGCAGGACTCGATGGTACGGCCTACACAAACCTAAACGCACGCATTACTGGCGACTTCAGCGCTACGTCAATGGCCAGTCGTCTCGCCTTGGCGTTCTATGCGCTTCGAAGTAATGACTACGACATCGCAGCGGGTGGCTCCGGTGCTAACGTCTCAGGCTCCTTTACCCAAACAGATCGAGACCATAACCCAAAGATCACGCTTGATGGGTCTGGTGGTGAGACGTCTGAGGGAGCGATTGCTGATCCCAACGACATAGTGCGAAACGTGGTGTTGGTAGTTGATGCGTCGACGGGATATCGACCTATCGATGACGAGACGGAGCGCAGGGTTATCTTTGGAAGACTGTCTGGTCCCAACCAAAAGGTAGTTGGTGGCGTATGGCAGTTTCTCAATGCGTCCAGGAACGTCGTAACGACAGATGGAAATGGGCAGGCGACGATTGAGTTCGAAGCTGGAAACGCCATCCTTGGTCCGGATGGGGCCTACTACGAGGTCGATTCGATTCTCACCAACAACAGCATCGAGCTTCGCTCTGCGTTCCAGGGTGTTTCTGCCACAGTCACCTCAACGCAGGTTACGCAATGGAAGGTTCTTCTCAAGAAGATCGTCAGCGGAGTAGAGGTAGACGCGGCCCTCTTAGACGACACCACGATTAGGTTTTTCTTCCCGACCTTCCTTTCCATGAAGCAGAGCAACGCCGATTGGCGATCTGCGCTGCATACTGCGGCCGAGCGCGTTCCCCTTCCTAGCGCTTCCACTGTGGTCCCCGGGATGGTCCGTCTCGCTAATTCTGGCGCATTACTTGGTTCGGTAAACATCCAGAACGCGGGGACTCCTATCGCCGGTGGCCCCTTCCATACGATCAACTTCAATGCCGCAAACGCTTCGGTTGTTGCTGCTCCTGGAGACCCACAGGAAGTCGAGGTTGTCGAGATCGGTCCTGTAGGGGCAACAGGCGATGATGGGTCAAGCGGAGCGCCAGGTGATCCCGGAGACACGGGTCCTGGCTACAGTACGCTCAACCCGTTTGAGATCAGCACCGAGTTGCCAGGTACTCCAGGATTGACCGTCATGTGGTCATTCACGAAGGACATGGGTCACAACGTCCGTTACATTAGCGGCGGCATCGCCAAATGGCGGGATAATGGCTTCTTCTCCACACCTGGAGATCGCCTTGACGTCTCTGATGTAGTCATCGCTAGCGCGACTGAAGGTCGAATCGAAGGCAGCATGGGTGGTGTCTTTGGCGACGTCTTCGTCACGCCTTTCTTGAGTTCTGCTGGTGATTAGGAGGAAACATGCCCCTTGTGTTCGGTGATAGGGTCAAAGAGACCTCGACTTCGGTTGGACTTAGCAGCTTCGTGCTTGATGGCGCTACGACTGGTTTTCAGTCGTTTGCGGTTGGTATTGGTAACGGAAACCAATGCTTCTACACCATCGAGAACGACGCCGACGCTTCGTGGGAGGTCGGCATCGGAACGATCAGTGGTGCAAGCCTTGCGCGCGATTCGGTTCTTAGCTCCTCAAACGCTGGGGCACCCGTCAATTTTGCGGCTGGGACTAAGCAAGTTTTCGCGACCGAGGCTGCCCAGCACTTCAACGACGCTGTGACTACGGCAAGCCACAATCTGTTGGACCACACGGGTATCCCAGGTGTTCCTGCTGCGGAGGCATTCACGTCTGTTGCTCACCAGACGCAGGATCATGCGGGTATCCCAGGTGTTCCTGCTGCGGAAGCCTACACGCAAGTAGCGCACGACGGGGACGATCACACTGGCGCCACGCTGATCGCCCCTCCCTCTCAGGTAGAGGCGCAGACTGGTACTGCTACGACCGCACGTCTGTGGACCGCAGAGCGTGTGAAGGACTCCATCGTAGCGCTCGGGTCAGGGGCCGAGTCCTACGATCAGGCTGCGCACGACGCTGACGATCACACCGGTGCTACCTTGATCGCGCCACCATCTCAGCCGGAAGCAGAGGCCGGCACTGCTACGACTGCTCGTCTGTGGACTGCGCTCCGTGTTGCACAGGCCATCGCCGCGCAATCTGGACTTCAGCTTGCGACGTCGTTCGTTACTGCGACGAACACCATCTCTGTCGCAACCGGCTTCTCGCCGAAGTTGGCGCTCTTCGTCGGGCGGTACTCCGGGCTCACCGCTACACCGACCATCGGATTCGCTATCGGCACCGGAGGGGTTAATCAAGGCTGTACCGTTGCCGGTGGCCTTGAATCCGTCATTGGCTTTATCGCGGCTGACTCTGGTGGTGACATGGTGACAGACGAAGCGCACGAGGTCGTTCAATTCGACGCGACCCAGGTTCAGGCAACTCAGACTACTGGCGCTACAACCTGGACCGGGTTCGTGATCGTGCTGGGGGGCTAGTAGATGGCCGGCGTCTTTCCTACCGCTTCGAGTCCTACGGCTACAACCCCACCAGTAGTCTCCCCACCACCGGGTGTTGGGACCTTCCCCTCTATTGCGCTCTCCAACGAGTTTGTGAAGGTGCGTTGGTTCGAGCAGAATGTGGCCAAGGCAGTAAATCAGCGCTGGATTGGAATGCCTCGTGGTGTGTACTTGGGCTTTGACCCAGAGACCGTTCCGGGATCGCGCCTCGTCACCTTGGCTACAGACGCTCAGCAAAGCTTCTCGCTGCTGAAGGTCCCCTCCCGTGATGAGACGGTCATGGTCGACATCTTTACAGGTGAAGACGTTGTGCTTGATTTCACGGCGCATAACGCCTGGCCGGTGTACGTGCTTGCGACGTCGTCCTACAAAACAGGATCACCTACGCAAGGCAAGATCTTTACCCGCGCCTCAACTGCGAGTGCGATTGACGAAATCGTGATCTGCCGGGTAGATAAGGTCGGGGACGACCTAGTCATCGATGTAACGGAGCCGACGAATAGGCAGCAGCCAGTTGCCTTTCAGACGCAGCCCTACGGTTATATGCCGGATGGGTCTATTGAGGATTTGAGCACAACCAACGCCATCGTATCTGAGGTCGTCGCCGCTCGTTCCTCGATCTATACAGGGCCGCACGGTGACCTAAAGACGCGTCTTGATGCCGATATGGGTGGAGCCGAGATGGCCGACCGGCTCGGGTTTCGACTTGCTCACCTGCTCTCTAATGTCCACCAAAATCGTAGTGGGACGGCACTGAACGTTTCTGGTTCCTTTACCGAGACGGGTCGCACCACGGCCCCTCTCCTTACCATCTCTTCTGGTGGCGGCGAGTCCGTTGAGGGGGCAATCACTGACGGCGTTAGGGGGGTTTGCTTTCTCGTCAACAGCACTACAAAGCAACGAATCATTAACGAGACGACCCGAGAACCAATCTATGGGCAACTCGCCTTCTCAACGGCTATCATCGGAGCGGGTAAGGAAGTTCACTTCGTCAATGCTTCGGTCAGCGTCAATGGCAACGGGACGAACCCCTTTGGAGCACCGCTCGTAGAAGGCGATATTATCGCGGGCCCTGATGGCTTGTTCTACGAGATCAGTTCCATTGCTGACCCAGACAACGCCACGTTGGGCGCAGCATACCGTGGTGTCGATGACTTCATCTCGAACCCAGCGTTTCGGCGCTGGCAGATCTTCTTGTTTACTGTGTCGAGCGGCGTCTTCAATCTCGTCACGCCAACCAACGTGCAGTTTATCTTTCCGTCGTTCTTCCGTCTCGATCGTGCGATCTTCGACGGGAGCTTGCACATCAAACAAGACGGTGAGCGCCCTCAACTTCCAGTTGCTACTTCCGCGAGCGCCGGAAAGGCTCTCCTGGCAACCGATGGTGGTCTAGTTGGCTCGTTCCGTACCATTAAGGATACGGGAACCTCCATCGGGGCTGACATCCACACCTTGAACTTCCTCACCGGTGGCGCAGCAAACGCCGGCGCTGGTGTCGCCATCGTGTCTGTGCCTGGAGCTAAAGGCGCACCAGGTCCCTCCTCCAATCAAGGGCCCGACGGTCCAACAGGCGCGGCGGGCTTTGGTTACAGCCTTCAAAATTCCTTTGAGACTGGACCGGAGTCGGGAGACACAAGCACAGCGGTAGGACCCGTTACCGTGTCCTACACGCATGACTGGACCGTACCGTCTTCAACCCCTACGTTATCCGCCCAATCGCCTAGGTCTTACGCTCATGTCTCTGGAGGATGGAGCATCATCAATGGCTTCCACGGGGGCGGATTTGAGCGGATTCACATCGACTCTTTGGCTGATGACGGCGCCAACAACACTCGGATCATCTACCGTATTCAGCCCGACGGTAACCTGAGCAATACAACCATTCAGTGCTATATGGGAGCGTCGCAGTGAGACATTACTTTGGCTATGACATCAACGGCGACCTCCTCGCCATCGAAACCTATGGTCCTGCTGGCTGGCCCACCGATCATTGCATGGAGGATCCGCAATGCGTCAAGGACTCGGTTTGTTCTCTGCGCGAGAGCCGCGCAAAGAACGCCCCAGGCATCATCGATTGGGTGCTTTATGACTGCCCTTGTAATGCAGGGCAAGGCGCCATTCTGAAAAACTGCACCTGCGTTAACTCGAAATACGGCGTGAGCTATGTAGACGTTGCGTCAAGGGTGCTGAGACCTAAGCCAATGACGACGGTCTACATCGACTCCGTCGCGATTCAGTCCGGTGACATTATTACCAGAGACCCAGGGACTCAGATGACTCTCAAAGTGACCGGTAATGGTGTTCCAGACGGTACGGTAGTTAGGTGCGTGCAAAAAGGTTCGGTCGATCTCGTTCTTGACGACGAGTGGGAATTGGAGTTCTCGAACGGCGTATCGACTACCAAGGTGCTGACTGCGCCCGCACAAGGTGCAAGAGGCATTGTCAACGTCTCAGGCACCTTGATTCGTCCGGTGATCTTCAGTGTCCGGGGCTTTGCATCCTAGGTATGAGCAACATCGACGATGTTCTGCCACTTCCAGATCAAGTTGAAGTTCGACTTCTAGCGCCCAACATGATGGTCCTTAGGGGTGTCGTTCCAGAATGGCGCGACGAACTCATTCAGATCTCTGAAAAGATCCAGTGCTGGAAGCACTCTGGGCAGATCCTTCCTAATGGTAGTGAGAGCTACAAAGACGCGTTCCGAACGAGTCGTAGCTTCATCGTCTCCGCGTCTCATCCAGACTATGGGCCGTGTTTGCGGCGCTTCGAAGAGGCGCTCTTTAAGGTATTCCATACCGGCGTAACTGCTTACAAGAATCACAATCAGTTCTTGACTGTTACGCACGACTCAGGCTTTGAGATGCTGCGGTATCAAGAGGGTCAACGCTTTGGGATTCATACAGACGCCATTTTGGGCCGGCAAGAGGGCTTTCGGCAGCTTAGCGCGGTGGTTTATCTCAATGATGGCTATGAAGGCGGTGAGACCTACTTCCCTCGTCAGCAGATCAGGTTCAAGGCACAAGCAGGGGACCTAATCCTTTTCCCTTCAACTTTCTGCTACCCTCATGAATCCTTACCAGTGACGAAGGGCATAAAGTATGCCATCGTGACCTGGTTCATGGCCTATCCAAAGATCCAAGAAGACTCAGCCAAGGAAGAACAACATGGTGAAGCAGAAATTTATGGTGATCCTGCTGGGGTTGCTCCTGACAACGGGGTGTGCCTGCACGAACCCCCCGGAAGCAGATCTCCTGAGGGAGAACCGGAAGCACCTGATCGAGAGTCTTCGACCCGCACTGGTCGATTCGCTAAACAGGGCGCAGAAGCCTGACGGCACCCCTCTCTACATCGACGCGTATCGCAACGAGAAGGTGAACCTTCTTGATCGGATCATTTCTGAGAGTGCTCGCGTAGCGCCCACGGACGAGGACGGTGGGCAATACGCGCCCGAGCCGCTTCCCTGGAAGAAGTAGTCATGGCCCTCGACAAGGACAAGATCTGGAAGGACATCCAGGACGCGGCTAGACCTGAACTAGAGAAGCGCGCCAACGAACTTCGTGAGACCTTCCTCAAGAACGTTGACGACTTCATCGATTCATCCCGAGTTCACTTCTTGGATGACCTACTCAAGAAGGCAGCCAATTACGAGATCGACGCTGTGATGTCGGAAGACGCCGACATCGCCCGTCAGTATGCGACCGCTGCCGAAGATGTGTTGCGCCAGGTCTCCGTGATCTTGGTGGCCGAGAAGGTCGTGGCTGAGAAACAAATCGCAGCTATGATCGAAGCAGCCGCTCTTTCCGTTTGGGAAGGGTTCAAGTCCGTTGCCGCGGGCTTGCTGGGAGTCGCCATCAAGGGGGTGATCTCAGGCATCATTCCCGGAGGAGGTGCCATCGTTGACGCGGTGGATGACTTTCTCGGAGACAACATCGGGGCTGCTAAGCCCAAAGAAGCTTGATCCAATCAAGGGTTACAAGGAGAGAATCATGGGTACGTTCACAGCAGCGCAGATCAAGAATCATGCCGAGAAGGCAATGGAAGCGTTCGCGGATGGCTTCCAATGGTCCGACATCATAACCTTGGTTCCAGTGGTCATGGAGATCGTCGGCTCCGTTAAGGAGATGACCGGCGCAGAGAAACAAGAGTCTGCTGAAGGAATCCTCGATTACGTGATCGACGAGACCGATACCCCTTGGCTTCCGGACTCGTTCGTGGATCCCATCCTCAAGAAGGGCGTGCGGATCATGATCCCACTGCTCTTCAAAGCCTCAAAGGGTGAGTTCAGGTTCAAGGCTACCGACGTCGACGACTAAGTTCTGAGCCCCCGCCCACAAGGCTCCGTTGAAGGCTCCAGGTAACTGGGGCTTTCTGCGTGTACAATCCTTGAATGAACCTTGAACGTACCCCGTTGCTACTTGAGCGACGGATGCATACTCGTCATGCTCGTCGTCGGGCTGTTGATCTACTGCGATCTCGTGGTGGAGACACAAGCAAGAAGATCAAGGGGCGCGGAAAGCTGTCGCGCCTATCAATGCTGATTGCTCGCGAAATGGACGCGCCACAGCGCTCTCCGCTCACTGGAATTGCCTCTGGTCACGGACTGAACTCCATGCCCGGCGGCGGCATCATCAAGCACTCATGATCCGCCAACACCTCCTAGTCGAAACGCTCATCTCCAGGATCATCACCAGACGTGGTCCGGTGTTCATGTATCGCCGCCCGCAAGGTCCGCCTGTTACGAGTGATGAGACCCTGGATAGGTGGCTGCATAAGACGACGCAGACGTTTGACTTTGCGCCGATTTTTAATGGAGACCAACACCAAGCAAGGATCGTTGCCGAGCGCTACTTAGAGCACCTCAAGAAGAATGCTCAACGAGAGGGCATGGACTGGAGCGCGCTCACCATACGTCTCAATCAAGTTAGTCCTTTTCTTCGACGAGGACTTCAGACCTTCTTCTCGTTTTTCGACGCGGCAACTCGAACTCGAACTCGAAGCTGATGCTTGGTGCCGAGACCCTAATCTCAACGCTCGCTGGTCCGCGCCCCATTAGTGATTTTATCGATAAAGGGCCGATCCGCGTTTTCACCTGGGACGGCGATCGAATCACCGTTGGTGAGGTTGAGATCAAAGACTCGACGCGTCTAGTCATCCCTTACTGCGTCGAACTTGACGACGAGACGAAACTCGTTCTTTGCTCAGAAACTATGCTCTTGCTCAAAACTGGAGCACCTCGCTTCCCTGAGCAGCTTGCACCTGAGGCTTCACTGCTGCCCCTCTACACGAAGGCAGACGTGAAGGGCTATCCGATCTATCAGGAACCTGGAGAGTGGCACAGAGCGGCTCTGACGCCCAGTGACAGGAATCGGTGGCGACGCGTCAGCCGAATGGTTGCTGAATGGAAACTTGGAAGGAGATGTGCTCCTGGAGACATAGTTTCCTACATTTCCAAGGACCGAATGAATTGCGCTCCTGAGAACCTCAGGATTCATCAGAAAGATCGAAAGAAGACCGAAAAGAAGGTCGAATTTGCCGAACCGCTTTTTGAGGCTCAACGATTCATCAACAAGTACAACCATAAGATTACCCGCGTCTATCTTGACACTAGCCGTAGTTTGCTGTCGATTAGAGGCTTAGGAACAGCTAACCTATCGGTTGGCGGAGTCTTCGTCTCCGTAGACTCGGAGTAACTTGTGGCAATCCAAGACAGAGCCCTTCGCGCTCTCCGTCGCGTATTCGGTGACGACAGAGACGAGCGGGAGCGGGCCGAAAGTCCTAGCGCCGACGCACTTCGTCACGCGCCATCTTCCACTTACGCCATCTGGGGGCGTGAGGACATCGGCGGACTGCTCTCCGTCTCCCAGAATCTCATGGACCGCTATGCGGACTATGAGGCGATGAACGACTACCCAGACATTCGTTGCTTTACGGGCGACATGAAGGTCTACGTTGTCGCGGAAAACAACGTCATCGTTCCAACACCGATCAAAACCATCTGTGAAAGTACAGAAACTTTCCAGATCCTCGCCTACGACCAAAAGAAGAAGTCGTTGGTCTCGGTTGCTGCGGAGCATCCTCGGATCTCCGGACGCAATGCTCCTGTTCTTCGTCTCGAACTCAGCAACGGCGAAACGTTGCGCTGTACGCCTGAGCACAAGATCTTCTGCGTAGAGCCGCGCCCAGGCTATGTCGAGGCTAAAGAACTCAAGAAGGGTGCCTTCATCGTCGGCGCTCGTGCTGGCTTCGAGACTGAAACCAAGAGCATGCTGACCGTCAAGACAGCCGGCGGAGTGTGGTTGAACGAGGACCCTATTCCTGACAGCTTTGCGTCAGAGGTTTATGACATCACGACCTCGACGCACAATTTGCTGGTCAACGGCGTCATCTGCCACAACTCAGCTTTCCATTACTTCGCCAACGACGCGACTCAACCCAACATGGACAACGGGCGGGTGTGTTGGATCCAGAGCCCGGACCAAGCCGTCGTAGACATGGGCGACACGCTCATCAAGCGCCGCCTTCGTCTTGAAGACGATCTCTTCTCCATTGCCTACTCGCTCTGCCAATACGGAAACTGCCTGCCGGGGTCGTCGAAGGTGTGGCTGGAAGGCGCGGTCGAAGAGATTTCCAATGTGACTGTTGGAGATCGTGTCGTCCTCTACTCTGCGGGTGAGGCTACAACTGCGCCTGTTCTTGCTGTGCATAACAACGGTGTCAAGCCTGTCTTTCGTCTCCGCACCAAGCACCGCGAGATTCTCGCTACTGCCGAACACCCTTTCTTTGTAGACGGTCCGGATGGACCAATATGGAAGAATCTGGAGAATCTCCGGAAGGGTGACGGGATCTTCATTTGCACGCAGAGCCCGCCAAACGGTGAACCGTTTTCGCTTGCACACCTAGTCCCAGCAGTCAGCGATCTCACGCTACCTGAAAGAATCACGCCCGAATTCTGTCGTCTCTACGGTTATGCCGTTGCGGACGGTTGGATTACCGACCATGAACTGAACAAGTCTGTCGGTATTTGCTCAGGCAACAAGCCGGAGCATGCCAGCTACTACCTGAGTCTGGCACAGTCCTTTGCACCCAGAAGCTATCTGACCGAGGCTGACGGAACCTTCAAGCTCCATATTGGATCGGTAGCGTTTGCAGATCTCTTCAAGAAGCTGGGATGGTCTAACGGGGCGCATGTCAAGCGAATGCCAGGGTGGATTTGGGATCTACCAGACGAGCATCGTGAGGCGATGCTTCAAGGAATCAGCGATGGTGATGGCCATACAACCAGAACGTCCACAGACAATCACACCAGAGTCTCCATCGAACTCTGCAACCGCGCCTTGGTCGAGGACATCAAGACGCTCGCTGACGGCCTTGGTTACAAGTGCGGAAATGTTCGCTACAGAAAGCGGACTGGTGTTGCCTCCTACAATCAGATCGGGGATCCGATCTATGCAGGTGAATCGTGGACGATCACCTACTACGACGCTCGACTGCCACAGCCCTTCGCGGTTGAGCGTATTCTCTCTATCGAGGAAGCAGGAGAGGAAGAGGTTTTCGACCTCACCATCGACCACCCTCAGCATAACTTCGTTGCAGATGGTGTCGTCGTCCACAACTGCTTCGAAGAGGTTCTCGTCACTGAGAACGGCGTCGTCGGGCTCAACAACCTGGCAGCACCCACTATGCGTCGGGTGGAGAAGCTCAACGGCAGCCTGATTGGTTACGTCCAAGACGTGACCGGTCGCTTCACGGCCAATCAAGACGAACTCCGTCGAATGCTTGCTGGTGCGCTCACCATTCCCAAGCACGTTGCGCTCTTCGAGGACTGGCAGGTTGCACATTTCCGTTCGCGCTCAACGACTAGACGCTCGCCCTATGGTGTGTGTATTCCGGCTGACGGAGTCGTGGAGACCGTTGAAGGACCGAAGCCCATCATCGACGTGAAGGTCGGAGATCGTGTCTTCTGTCGTCATGCGGGGATGCTTAGGACCACCAAGGTTATTGACCACGTCTCCAATGGAGTGCGTCCAGTCTTCCGCCTCAAGACAACCCATCGGGAGATTCGCGCAACAGGTAATCATCCGTTCTTGGCCCGCGTAGGAGAGATCAATCGCTGGAAGCCACTCGAAGAACTTCGTGTTGGTGACGAAATCGTCGCCGCGACGGCACTACCAGGTCTTGGCAACAGGCCGCCCCTCGGGCGTCGCCTTCGGTCGTTCAACGATGAGGCGTCAGTTCGTCTTACTGAGGCAGGCATCACTGCGATTCGCAGCGCCAGTTCGCGTGGCAAATACGGCCCCCGCGATGCTGGCCTAAGGAAGGTATTCGCGGATCGAGGACTCACCAGAAGTCAAATGAGCGACATCCTGGCGGGGGCGTCCTCGCTATCCCTAGGCACCTACAAGGCGATTCTTGGCAACCTCGGCCTTGTTGTCGCTGTAGGTGACTTCGAGGTCTACCACGGTCCTGGGGCTGTCGTTCCGACGCTGCCTGATTTCGTGGATGAGTCGTTCTGTCGGTTCTGGGGATTCATGCTGGGAGACGGCTGGCTTACCGATGAGCAGGTCTACTTCGCTCGCGGCGTCGACGAGGACGTCAACGAGTTTTATGAGAGCTACCTCCAATCCTTCGGGTTGGCCCCCAGTCGAACAAATGACAGCACGCAATGCTTCGTCAACTCCACTGTTCTCGTCAGGACCATGCGCGAACTCGGCTGGATCAACGGCTGCAAGGAAAAGCGGATTCCATCATGGGTCTTTGCGCAGGATGCATCACTGCGTCAGGCGCTCGTTCAGGGGCTTCTCGATTCTGATGGGTGGCGATCCCAGCAGACGGGCCCCGAACGACGCCATATTGAATTGGCGAATCGTGATCTCGTACGTGACATCAAGATACTGGTCGACGGCCTTGGCTGGACTTGCGGGAACATTCGAGAACGTGCTCCTCGCGAGGGCATGATTCGCAAGGGTCTTGTTCACTACCACAACGGAAAGGTGCAAGAGGAAGATCAGATCATTAAAGGCGGACTTACCTACACCATCACTTGGCATGAAACTTCGCTCGGTGAAGACAACTTCGCTCTCGAAAAAATTGAGAGCATCGAGTTTGACTGCGACGAGGAAGTGTTCGACATCGGTGTTGCTGACACCGATCACAACTTCCTCTGCGATGGATTGGTCGTTCATAATTCCGTCGGAGAAGGCGCACGATGGATCTGGAAGCGTCTCGTCATGCTTGAAGATGCGGTCATGATCTACAAGCTGTGTCTTCGTGGCGACTCACAGATCTGGACCCCCGAAGGACGGAAAGCGATCAAGGATCTCAACGAGGGCGAAGAGGTCTACTCTTTCACGACCGAAGATCACCTCAAGAAGTCCAAGGTCGTCTACAAGAAGCACAACGGTCAGGACAAGATCTATCGTGTCTACGGTCCGACGCGGGAGTTGTTCGCTAACAAGACCCACCCTGTTCTGGTCGAGTTGACCACACCCGAGGGTGCAAGGATACTCGAATACGTTGAGGTCCAGAACATCCGCCCCGGTTTCCATCGCTTCGTTACTCCTAGGAAGAACGACGATGATTACATTGATATCGGCGAGACGGAGAGTAATGCTCTAGCGCTGGGCGAGTTACTGCAAGGGGAGAGGCTACCGGGTCGTGTTTTCCAAGCTTCGCGAGACATCAAGCGGCTGGTCTTGCGTGGTCTCACGAACTCCTTGAATGAGGAGACAGTTTTTTATCGAGCCGGTAGAAGGGCTGTAGACGACCTCCGAGACCTGGCTATGCAGGCTGGGTTCCTGGTCACCCTCCCTCTCGAAGAAGAAGATGACCGGTGGGTTGTCGCTCTCACATTTTGTGACGCGTCCGCATCGGCTACCATCGATGACATCGAGGAAGTTGGAACAGACGACATCTGGGATATCGGCGTCGAAGCAGATGAGCACAACTTTGTCGCTAACGGTGTGGTCGTACATAACACTCGGTCTCCTGCAAGGTACGCGTTCTACGTGGACGTCACCGACGTTCCCCCGAACCGCGTCGAGTCCTTCTTGAAGCGCGCTAAGCGTGACCTCAAGAAGAAGAAGATGGTCAACCCCAATAACAACTTCCTTGACATGCGCTACAACCCGCTCTGTTTGTCGGGTGAGACCAAGATTCCACTTCTCGATGGGTCCGAAAAGACTCTGCTAGAGATGGTTGAGGCACACGAACGTGGCGAGGAGCAGTGGATCTATTCAGTCGACGTCGAAGATGGGAACAAGCTCGTCCCAGGCAAGGTTGTCTGGGCTGGTGGAACCCGAAAGAACGCGCAGCTTCTCAAGATTACTCTCGATAATGGCAAGTCGATTAAGGTCACGCCCGACCACAAGATGATTCGCCGCAGCGGTGAATTCTCTGAGGCACAGACGCTCAAGGTCGGCGACTCGTTGATGCCGTTCAGACAGCGCGTTAATCAGATTAGGACGGGTGGCCCTGCGGGTTACGAACAGATCTACGACCCCTCCATCAAGAATTACGTGTTCACCCATCAGATGGTGGCTATAGACCTTGGTATCAAGACCAAGACAAGTGGCTACGTCATTCATCACGAAGACTGCAACAAGCGGAACAACAATCCACGGAATCTAACGGAAATGGAATGGGGTGCGCACAAAGCGCTCCACCACAAGCTCTCGTGTGCCGCAGCAGAAAAGCTGATCGCCTACAATCAGACGAACAAGGCGCGCGCCGAAACTGCGGCAACGAACCGCAAATACGACAAGCCTGCGCTAATGCGAGAAGCGATCACGTCGGAGATTCGTGAGAAGCAGAAGAAGGTCGCTAAGAAGTCGAAGACGGAATTCTGGCGGGACAAAGAGAAGGCAGCGCAAGCCTCCGAGAAGATGCGCTACGTCTATCCGGCTGCCTTCGTCGATGCCATTCGTCAGGTCATCGATGAGCAGGGGCCAAAGGTCGGCGCTCCAACTATTGCGCGCATCGCAAACGAGCGTGGACTGGTCGAACTTCTAATCGAGGCGAACCCAGACAAGGTTGGGAAGCTCAAGAACGTCCACCGCGACATGATTCGCTGGATGTGCCATAGCCTCGGCTTCAGAAACTTCAAAGAGTTCAAGACAGCGGAACCCATTCCTCACAATCACAAGGTCGCGAAGATCGAATGGCTTGAAGAACGTGAAGACACCTTTACACTCACCGTTGACGTAAGTCATACGTTCGCAACCTCTTGCGGTATCTTTGTAAAGAATTCCAACGACGAGGATTTCTTCATTGCGGTCCGGGACGGGCGTGCCCTCTCACGCGTCGAAGTGCTCTCTGGTCCGGATTACCAGAACACGGATGATGTCGAATACTTCCAGCGCAAGCTCCACGGCGCACTTATGGTGCCTCGCGCTTACATGGGGCAGGACGCGCCTATCCAAGGACGCGCTATCCTCTGTCTGTCTGGAGATACCAAGGTTCCGCTGCTAGATGGACGCACGCGGACGTTAAGAGAACTTTCTCAGGAGTATGGGCCAGAGGATGAGTTCTATGTCTATACAAGCGGCCCCGATGGAAAGATCACTGCTGGGCGCGCTCATTCGCCTCAGGTCACACGTCCCAATGCGGAAGTCTGGGAGATCGCACTCGACAATGGTCGAACAGTGCGAGGAACTCCCGATCATCCTTTCATGCTGCGCGATGGCTCCTACCGTCGTCTCGATGAGTTAAGTCCAGGCGATTCGTTGATGCCGCTCTACCGACGAGATTCGGAAAAGTCTCGCGATGGTATGGGTGGCTATGACATGCATCTCTGCCCGGTCACCGGTAAGTGGCGGTTTTCGCATCGTGCTGTTGCCAATTGGAAGTGGCGTGGGCGAGTCCTCAAGAGGGAAGGTCGCGTTATTCACCACGAGAACTTCGATAAGCGCAATAACGATCCGCGCAATCTAGGAGATCCGTTGGTTGAGGAGCACCTTCAGATCCATCGTGAGCACGCAGAGAAAACCATCCTGCGACCGGATGTCCGCGCTAAGGCCATTAAGAACTCACAATGGTGGACGCAGAGCGAGGAGTGCGCACAACTCTGTCGCGAGAATCTACACCGAGCGCGTAGTCCCGGGGGCGGTCAACGAGCTTGGTGTGAATCCGATGAGCACCGTCGTCTCAAGTCGGCGCAGATGAAACGTCAATGGGCTAAGCAGAGCAGCAAGCTCCGCTTGCGCACTCAGACTGATGAGTTCCGCAAGACATCATCGAAAAAGATGAAGGAGTCCATTGCGCTTGGCAAGATCAAGGTGGGTGGCGCAGACAATGTTAGGTGGCGTCATGACGCCGAATTTGCACGGCTGGTAGATGTAGCCGAGAGCTATCGTTGCACGTCGATGGGTGATCTTACAAGGTGGACCGGTTACTCATCATGTTTGATCTATCGCCTACTTGAGGGCGAGGGTCTCACCTTCAGGGAGTTTGCCGATCTACATCTTGTCTATGGTTACGACCCGGGCGGGCACAAGAATCGGCGAGCCAAGAAGGTGGCTAAGGAACACCAGAGTGCAATTGAGTCGGTTGGTGTGCCAGGTAATCACAAAGTCGTCAGCATCAAGAAGTTGGACATCCGCGAAGACTGCTATGACTTCGTTGTGGATGGAACCCATAACTACGCGTTGGACGCAGGTGTCTTCGTCCACAACAGCAACGAAGATGTGAGGGCCGCGCGCGTCAGTCTTCAGATTCAGAAGGAACTGAAGAACGGTATTGAGCGCATCATCCGCACAGACCTCGCAGCCCGTGGCCATGGCATGCCCTGGAACGTAGACCTCGACGTCATGATGACTGTGCCGTCGAACATCTACGAGTTGGCGGCTATGGAAGTGAAGAACGCCCGAGCCGACTTCGCCGCCCGTATCCAGCCCTACGTGTCTATGCGTTGGCTTCTGGAGAACGTATTCAAGCTCTCTGACGACGAGATTCGTGAAGTCGAGAAGCAGCGCCAGCGAGAGGCTAATCTCGCTGATGCCATGGGTATGGACCCATCATTCTCTGCTTTCACCGGCGGTCGTCCTCCCGACCAGGAACCGGAGATGGGTCTGGGCGCAGGCGGTGATCCTGGCGCAGCAGGTCTACAAGAGGTTCCTGGTGGCGGAGGTGGTGGACTTCAGGAAGTCCCAGGTAGTGGGCTTCAAGAGGTTCCTGGTGCCGGGCTTCAGGAAGTTCCAGGTAATGGACTCGAAGAAGTACGTCCTGGGAAGAATACCTCTCGTAATGAGTGGCGTGCTTACGACCGTCGTCGGCGTCTTGAGGAGAATCGCTACCGCGAATCGCGCCAAAACCATCAGAAGTTGGTGGATATGATCGGAAATCTTCAACAAAATGATGCGGGGTTTGCCCGCCGGTTGGATGAAACAACTTCCTTCCTCAAGGACTTCAAGTCCGCGACCATGAAACGCGTCAATGGGCGTCTAGTAAGCACTCCTTCGGCAGGAGCGGGTCGACCCACTGCTGGTGGTGGCGCGTAGTTTCCGACCTAAAAAGTTGAGGAAACTTCAAAGAAAGTTCGATCTTCCTGTCATAGATAGTTGACGGGTATAGATGTAGATCATAAACATAGGTATAGCGAAGGTCATAGGAAACCAATGCCAGTAGTTCTCAAAAACGCAGTCGTCGACCAACTCCGCGCTTCACGCTACGCGGATGATGCAATGTCACGCCTCCGGGAAAACTCCTGGGAAGTGCAGCGCACTTCGTTGGTCCGAATGGTCGAGTCGTCTGAGTGGCGGTTTGGTCCTGCCGAACTGATTGCTACTTTCGATCATCACTTGCTAGCGAAGTCTCCTGGTGGGGACGTCGTTCAGGTTGAGTGGTCTCGCGGCGATGAGGGTCAGGTCTATCTAGGACGCGCTGTCGTTCACGAGTCGACCACACCTGTGTCAGACCTGGGCTATGAGGTCATGGAAACCGCTCGCTCCGCTGTCGACAAGATCCTCGACGAAGACTACGAAGCCGCCGGTCCCATGATCGCGAGCATCACAGAGGCGCTTGACGTCGGTGGTGATCTCCAGCGCCAGATCGGTAACGAAGTCACAGTTCAATCGCTCTCACGTCACGCCTGGTGGCATGACGTTGTTGGTCTCCGTGAGGACACCTTTGAGAAGCTTCCTGATGTGAACCTCGAAGACGTTCAAAGGTCGGCAACCGATCTTCTCGCCTTCCTGAAAGAGCAAGCGTCCGCGCTTTCTCTTACTGCCCGTCAACTTGACGGTGGCAACACAAGACCAGAGATCGAGTCTCTGGCGTCGGATGTTGCTGAAGACGTTCACCGAGCTATCTCGGCGTTGATGAACCTTGACCGTCGCCGCACGGCCGAGGTGACCAAGATCTACGAAGCGGTCATGTCTGCAACTCCGCAACTACTTAGCGGAATTGCATTCCTCTCACAGATGTCCGAAGCCTCGGACGAGAACGTCAGCTAGCCAGGTCGGAAGGCCCGAGGAGATTTCACATGATGTTGCCAGCCACAGGTCCGACGACCTCGCTCATGGAAGACCTTCAGTCCCTCAACATGGTTGAGAACAGCGAACCTTCGTCGAAGATCAAGCAGGTCAAGAAGTCTGACGCCGAAGGCGGAGACTATGCTGGTAAGCCCGGCAACAAGACTCCTGATCCTGGCGGCGACGTCGATCTGGAGACTGGTGACGCGGCTGCTGGTCACTACACCTACGTTCCCGGACGTGGCGACGAAGACGTCGGTCCCGGTGGCAAGTACGGCAAGGGCCGTGGTGGTGCCAAGAACGAGGACACCAACACCTCAGGCAAGATGGTCCCGAGCTTCATGATCCCGCCCGTCGTCTCTGAGGACGACCTGGCTGAGGAGCAAGAGGCCCTGGCCGAAGAGGCCCGCGTTGGTCAACTGAACAACGCCTGGAAGGTCATCAACGCCTACTTCAGCGAGGACGAGGACGGCCTCAACGAGGACGGCCTGCGTGGCGTCATCAACGCCCTGGGTCACGCACTCAACGTGGCTGTCGAAGACATCAGCATGCTCCAAGGTGAGAACGTTCGCCTGACCGAGGCCGTCAATGACCTGAATCGGATCCTCAAGGAGTCCGAGCTTCACGAGGCCGCAATGCCTCCTGAGATGGTCGCCAAGTACAAGGCCATGCAGGGCAAGGACGACGACGACGATGACGACGATGAGGACGACGACGAGGAAGAGCAGAAGGAGTCCACCCGGGGCCGTTCGAACCTCTACGAAGACGCCAGCCTCAACTCGATCCTCAACGAAGTCGCCTCCATCGGTGGTTCGCCCAAGCAGCAGGCGGTCAACGCCCAGAGCAAGCTGATCGACGCCTTCGAGAGCGTGATGGAGTCGGCCGCTGAGGTCGTCGAGCGTGTCGTAGATGTGATCCGTGATGACGAAGGTCTCGCCGAGGACGAAGAGATCGAGCTTCCCGAGAACGATGCGCGCCTCAAGGTCGCGCAGTACTTCCAGGGAATCGCCGAGGACGCCCAGAACTACCTCGCCCGTCTCGCCGACGGTGACGTTGCCTTCCGAGTGGCTGAGGAAGACCTGAACCGCTTGCACGCTGACATCCAGACAGGCATCGACGCGATGCACAAGATCCCCGCGTAAGGAGACGTAGTCGAGGAACGGTTTCGGTAACCCACGACTAAGTCTGGAGAAATTCATGACGACCAACACAATGAGTCCACAGGTGGAGCAGCGCTTCCGCGCTAGGGCATCCACTCGTCGGCCTCTGGTCGACAACATGCTGGTGGAGTCCGAGGGCTTCACCAAGATGACTGTCCTGGCCGAAGACTCTCAGCGCAAGGGTGTTCTGATTGTCGAAGGTCTGGTCGGTATCTGTGGAAAGGCGACGAAGAACCTTCGTCTCTACACAGAATCGATCATGAAGCGGGAGATCAAGCGTCTCCAGGAGCGGATCGACGCACGATCTCTTCTGGCTGCGGTGGATCACCCAAACGACGGTAAGTCACGTATTCGTGAGGCCGGCGCTATCTGCGTTGGTCTCCGATGCGAAGCTGATGGTCGGATCATCGGTAAGTACGAGATCGTCGAAGACTCGACGGGTGGTCGTGACCTCGCCGCGTTCCTGCGTGCAGGTGCCTCCATCGGTATGTCTTCGCGTGGCCTGGGCTCGACCTCAGTCAACATGGAAGGTGTTCACGTCGTTGGCGAGGACTTCAAGCTTCACGGATTTGATTTCGTCGCTGATCCAGCCTGTGAGACGGCCTACCCCACCTTGGTGTCTGAGGACATTGATGCGGCTACGGTCGATGAGAACCAACTTCGCGCAACCTTCAGTAACCTTGTCGAGCAGATCGAAGATCGCGCTCGTCAAGCCGGTGCTGAGATCGCTGAGGAAGAGGTCCGGGCTCAGGTCGAAGAGGAGTTCAAGCTGGCGCTCGATGAAGCCGGCGGCAAGCTTCGCGAGGACATCAAGCTTCAGGTGGAGTCTGAGATCCGCGAGCAGCTTCGCGAGGACTTCTCAGTCAAGTTGCTGAAGGCGCTCCAAGAGCAGCGGACTCAAATCGAGTCGGTCGTTCGTTCCGAGCTTCTCTCCGACCCGAAGGTTGGTGCCGCTAAGCGCTTCATGGAAGACCTGGCAGCGAAGCTCGTCCCGTTCGCTCCTGCTCCCGACCAGCAAGTTGTCATGGATGACTTCGAGAGCAAGCTCTTGGCGTTGCGCGAAGAGGTCGAGCAGAACGAGGCTGCGGTCCACGCCAAGGACGGCGTCATCAATGAGATGTCTGAGCGCGTGGAACAAGCCGAGCAGGCCGCACGATCGCTAGGCTACAAGCTCTACATTGAACGGTGTCTTGAGGGTCGTGAAAACGCCGCTCAACTCCGTGAGATGATTGGGATCCCTGACGGCACTGAAGCTGCCGACGAGCTTCGTGATCGCGTCAGCGCTGTGCTGCAACAGGTCACAGAGGCAGAAGATCAGGCAATGACCCAGGCGCAGGCCCAGGTCAAGGTCAAGGAGCACAAGGCCGATCTGGCGCGCAAGAAGGCAGAGGTCGCAACCGAAGAGTTCGATCGCTTCCGCGTCGAGATGGAACAACGCTTCGAGCGACTCTCAACTCGCATGGGCGCACAGATTCACGAAAAGGACCGAGCCCTCTCTGAGGCTCTCGGCCATATCGAGAAGCTGGAAGGCACGGTCAGCAAGTCTCGCCGTCAAGTCCAAGAGGCTGATCTACATGCTTACGCGGCTCGCCGCGTGATCGGTCACCCTCGTGCAAACGACATCCTCAAGCTCGTCGAGAGCGGACGGGTGACTTCCAAGGGCCAGGTCCAGCAACTCGCAGAGCAGTGGGACAACGCTGCAAGCGAGCCTGGTGGAGTCAGTGAGCGCATTCGTCGCTCACTTGGACGCGGTCGTGAGGCACCTACAGAGGATGACCAACAGCGTTTCAGTCAACTAATGGAAGGCCAACAGTCCATTCCCGGACTTGAGGGCTTCGATACCACCATGGGAGAACTCCGCGCGCTGTCGGGGATTGACCATGATTCTTTCAATGGCAGATTCTAAGGAGGGACACCCATGTTCCAGGCACGTTCAATGATTGCCGAGAGTGCAGAAGGGTGCGCCCTCGCCGATCACGGTATGGTTCGACAGTACGTCAACAAGTGGGCTCCCCTGCTTGAGGGCATCGAGTCCGAACTCGACAAGTTCACCCCTCGCGGGCAGGCCCAGTACGTGAAGTCCATCGCGGCTTTCATGTTGGAGAACCAGGCTCGACACCTGAAGCGGCTGTCGGAAGAGACGCGGGCCTTGTCGGTCGGTCCCTTCCTCAAGTTCGTCTTCCCCGTCATTCGACGGGCCGCCGTGCGCTTGGTCGCGACGCAGATTGCGTCCGTCCAGCCCATGACTGGTCCCATCGGTGGCGTGGCCTTCTATCGTCCGCGCTACGCGACGGACAAGGGCCAGGTCGTAGCGGGCCAGGAGATGAACAAGACGTTCAACAAGTGGTACTCGTCGAACTTCATCGACGGCGAGGCGATTGGTACCGGTAACGGCACCAACACCGTCTTCTCGACGAACCTGAAGTTCCCTCGGGTTCTCTCAGGCACGATGCGTGTTCTCGTTCGCACCGCTGGTACCCGTCAGACGGGCACCCTGGTCGGAACTGACAACGGCGCTGGCGGTCTGACCGCTGTTGCTGGCGGGCCTCTCGCTGGCGGCACGATCAACTACCAGGCCGGTCAGCTTCAGGTCAACTTCGCCGCCGCTCCCGCGACGACCGACGAAGTCCTGATCGAGTACAAGTACGACAACGAGTTGAACCCTCGGATCCCCGAGGTTCAACTGGACATCGCGATCCAGGAGATCCGCGCCGAGAGCCGCAAGCTCAAGTCGCTGGCCTCCGTCGAGGCTGCGGACGACCTCCGCGCTCTCTGGGGTCGTGACATCGACGCCGACCTCGTTGCTCACATGAGCGACGAAATGACGGCGGAGATCGACCGCGAGATCGCCGGCACGGCGCTCAACGCAGTCGAGGGTCTGGCCGTTCTGGACTGGGACCGCGCGACTCCTTCGGGCGTCAGCGATCCTGAGCACCTCCAGTCGCTCGTGATCCGCATGTCCGAGTCGAGCCACATCGTTCACCGTCGCACCCAGCGTGCGCCGACGAACTGGTGCATCACCTCGTCCGAGATCGCCGCCCTTCTGGAGACCATGCCCGGATTCGCTTCCGTGGACGATGGTCACGTCTACCAGGGAGGCATCATGAAGGGTGGTGTCCTCAACCGGAAGTGGGTGATCTACGTCGATCCGCTCTTCCCGCAGGACGAGATTCTCATGGGTTACCAGGGTCCTTCGATCCTGGACACGGGCTTGATCTACAGCCCTTACGTGCCCATGGAGATCACGCCCAACTTTGTCGATCCAAATGACTTCAGCCTGCGCCGCGCGATCCGCACGCGTCACAAGATCACCTTGATCCGGCCGGAGTTCTTCTCGAAGGTCAAGGTCTCGAACCTGAACTAGTTAACTCTAGCCGGGTCAAGGACTTAGATCCTTCACAAAAGCGTCGACTCGTTATTCGAGTCGGCGCTTTTGTCGTTTAGTGATAACTCACAAGAATCACTCAAGGGTATACACAGATTACGCATTGACCGGACGACTTAATTGCGCTACCCTTCGGCTATGAAAAAAGAGGACAGTGCAATAGTCCGAATACGCAACGAAGCTGCTAAGGGAGTATCGGTTAGAGCGTTGGCAGTTAGCCATAGATTGTCAGTGGGGGCTATCCAGAAGATAGTGACGGGGAAGACCTACAAGCAGGTGGGCGGGCCTATCCGCGAAATAGGAACTAAAGAGAAATCGAGAGCCGGAAGCTGTAACCCAAACAAGAGCCTCACCCTTCGACAAGTCATTGATATCCGCAATAAGCTCAATCAAGGAAGCCCTAGGTCTAAGCTCGCCAGAGACTATCAGGTCAGTCTTTCTACAGTTGATAAGCTGGCGACCGGCAAAAGCTGGAATTTGCCTTACGCGATTGGAAACGCAACGACGGTATTCCCTGATGAAGAACTCATCAGGATCAACCTCAAGGAAGGACGACCCGACCGTGGGTCTGAGGAAGAGACGCTCCTCGTTTCTCGGGTCGAGGCGGCGTTCAAAGTGTTTGGATACCCCTACCGTCGTTGGTCTAGTGCTCAGTTTGATGGGTATCTAGAACGCATCAGAGAGCGCGCTCCTGCTGTTGATTCGAACTCAGTAATTGATGGTGGGTCGAGCGTCGGACTGCGGCTGTTGAATGCGTTTCACCCGTCGATTGACCATATCAATCGAAAAGGGGCTAAGTCTCCAGTAGAAGTCTTCAACGATCCTGTGGCCCGCAGAGGCGCCATTATCGATCAAATCAGATATGGAAACAGGCTCTCGCCGGGCGGAATCAGAAGCGCCCTGACAGAGACTTCGGGGTCAACACAAATCTCATCGTTTCGTCCGACGATTGCTTACGCGCTGATTAAGCACTATGGCGCAAGCTCGCTTCTGGATCCGTGCGCCGGCTGGGGAGGGCGCATGGTTGGGGCAATCGCCGCTGGAATCTCCTACGTCGGAATAGACCCTAGCGCAGGAACAATAGCTGGTAACGAGGGTTTCTTAGTCGAGCTAAGCCGCTCAATCACGCCTGAGCAACCCGTGGCGCTTCTCAATGAATGCGCTGAAGACGTGCTTGGCTCTAATCGAGACATCGGCAAATTTGATCTAGTATTCACAAGTCCTCCATACTTTGATTTAGAGCACTATTCAACTGATCCACGTCAAAGCTACCTTCGGTATCCGAACCTGGAACTATGGTCGCGAGAGTTCTTGCAGGTAATGCTTGAGGGAAGCGCCTCTCGTCTTAATTCAGGTGGGCGAGTAGGGATCAATACATTTGATAAATTGTCAGAGGTGGTCTTGACTGCCGCAGACAAGGTAGGTCTAACACTCGTTGAAACGCTGCGGATAGAGTTCCCGTCGCGTAGATGGCAAAGAGCTTCTGGTAATCATGTCAGATCCGAGCCGATATTCATCTTTCAGAGGTCCAACGCATGATGATCAACTCTCCTCGGCAACCGCACCTACCGACGACGGATAGGGATAAGGAGAAAATTAAGCGATTAGACATGTTGTTAAAGATGCAAAATCATCCAAGAGGCTGCCGTGAGATTGCGCATCTCATGCTTCCTGGGGTCTACGCTAAGAGAGACTATCCTTCAACAAAGATCAGCGTAAGAGGGGTTAAAAAGGATCAGCGATTGTCTAGGCTGTTCTACGCTCTATTTGTAGGAGCAATTCCAGAGGACCAGATGATTAGACATACCTGCGATAACACCAAATGTCTGAATCCGGATCACCTCATACCAGGCACTTCGCAGGATAACGCAACCGACAAAAAACAACGCGGTCGTGGAAAGGGGCGTTGTAGTGGAGAGTCAAACGCTAATAGCGTGCTCACGGTTGAATTGATAACTAAGAAAGTTCTTCCGCTTTTGAAAAAAGGTATAGCCATCAAGGAAATCGCGAAGGAACTGGGCGTTACGCCTCCAACGATTTCCTACATCAAGAATGGTCGAACCTGGTCTGAGGTGACAGGCATACCAGCGGCTCCCGTGAAGTCTAGAGTCGGTCACTCTAAACGTGCCCCTTATGACCGTAGTAAACCCTTTTCTAACAACTTCATAGCTGAGTTCATGCGTAGCGTCTCTATTGAGGGCGATGCTACGTCTCTAGACGTAGAGACTCCATGTCGTGTATTCATCGGACAAACCTCTTCTGAGCTTAAGGGAAGAATAAATTCTGATGGCTACGGTCAGATCAGATGGGAGGGGAAATATAGATTAGCCCACACCGTTGGATTTAGGATCGCTACCGGGAGGTGGCCTAAGTCTGGCTATGAAATCTCACACGCTTGCAGGAATAAGCTCTGCGTCAATCCAGAGCACCTCGATGAGATGACACGTAAGGAACATTTATCCTACGCCGCCGGTAAAGGGTGGCTAAGCGCAGGTCATGTCGGCAACCGTGGAAATCAAAGGCTCACCGACGATCAGATCCGTCAGATCAAGGAGATCTATCGAGACGAGGATATCGCCGATCAAGAGGTCGTGGAGCGCCTGAAACTGCCTGTAAGCGCCGCAGCCCTTGCTGGGATCCGTAAAGGCCGGTCTGGCACTCATATCGTTGTCGAGGACTTTGACCCGCTAATTCGGCGCGGCAGAGCAGCCCGCGGGGCAAAGTCAGGTAGGGCCAAGCTTGGCCCAGAGCAGATCCATGAGATCCGAAGGCGAAGGAGCGCTGGTGAGCATGCGTTGGCGCTGGCGGAGGAGTTCGGTGTCAGCCGTCGTAACGTGGACGATATCGTAGCGCGACGGACATGGAAGCACCTGTCTGAGCAGGAATAGCCTTGAAGCCCGTAAGACAGGATCGAGTCACGATCTTGAAGGATATCTTGTCTGAGTTGCTAAGAGGTATGAAGCAACAGCCTTCTAGATAACTCTATGTAATCACGTTATGATGCGCTGGAATGTTCACTCCGCGCACGCTACTGATTCTTGAGCAGCACGGGTTCGCTCTGCTGAAAGAAGCAGAGGAGCAGCATCCTGCTGTCGACTCTAAGCCTGCGATGACGTTGCCGACGGATCATCTCCCGGATGAGGTGAAGCACGTTGCTCATTCGATCAACGGTGCTGGCGGTAAGGCCATGCTTATTGGTGGCGCTGTGCGTGACTCACTACGCACCCATTTTGGCCATTCCGATAAGAAGCCCAAGGACTTCGATATGGAAGTCCACGGGATGCATCCAGACCACTTGACTAGCCACCTCAGCACTCTTGGAAAGAACAAGGTTGTTGGTGAGAAGTCGTTTGGCATCAACAAGCTCAATAAGGGTGGGCACGAATTCGATATCTCGATTCCCTCCCACGCCAGCTTTAAGCAGGGAGAGCATGGCAAGGCTGACCCGCACATGCCTGTCTCAAAGGCGGGGCTTCGTCGCGATTTCACCATGAACTCAGTTGCAATGGATCCTACCACCGGACATGTCCATGATCCTCAGAACGGAATCCACGACATCAAGCACAAGATCCTCAGGCACTCGACCAAAGACGCCTTTGAGGAGGCGAATGGAAATGGCCCCATTCGGATCATGCGTGGGGCTCAGTTTGCCGCTCGTCACGGACTAAGCGTCCATCCAAAGACCATCGAACTGATGAAGAAGGCGTCGCATCGCCTTGCGACGTCAGAGGTCGCGTCAAGCCGTGTTCATGGTGAATGGAAGAAGCTCATCACCAAAGGTCATCATCCCTCGAAAGGGTTAGACGTCTTGAAGCAATCTGGTGCGCTCAAGCACCTGCACCCAGAGCTTCACGGGATGCACGACGATCACTGGGATCACACTAAGCGAGCAATGGAGCACGCGCACGACGCAACTCACGATCATGCGCATAAGGAGGCGATCCGTTACGCCACGTTGTTCCATAAGACGCATGCCGGCAAAAGCGCTAACGAGGTTGCAGAGCATGCGCGCAAGCACTTCGGTGTCAACAAGGGGATCGCTGCGCAGATTGGAAGCCTAGTCGAGCACGGACACAAGATTCGTGAGCTTCACGACTCTAAGGACAAAAATTCTCCTGCCCACGTCCGCCGACTCGCACACTCACTAGGCTCTGCCAATATCGATCAATTAGCTCACGTCGCTGAGGCGCGTCACAAGGCAGGTAGTGAAGATCCTCACCACGCTGGCGAATGGTTGCGCAAACAAGCAAGAAAGCATGGAGTCCATGATGCTGCGGAGAAGCCCATTCTGACCGGTAAACACCTCAAACAGCTTGGCGTAAAGCCTGGTCCACACATGGGCAAGATCATGCAACACGTCCACGGTCTTCAGCTTGATGGTCATGTTCGATCCGAAGAGGACGCTCTCCATCACGCTCGACGTATCGCTCACGAGGGTGGTCACCTCAGTGAATCCAACTCGTTCTACAACCGAATTTTCAGTTCTTAGAGAGACCGGCTACCGCTTGAAAGACGGTGCGGCAAGCTCGTGGTAAGTTGTAGGGTAACCACGGGAAGCCGCGCTATGATTTGCCCGTAAGCTTAGCCTTGTTGATTCTAGTCCCACCGAAGGGAGGTGCGGGAAAGACGGCGGCTTGCGGAGGTCGTCGTCTTTTTCGTTCACTGTGAGAGCCCCATGAGCCATACCACTAGTCTTTACGGTCGGGTATTCGTCGAGGGTTTCTCCAACAATCTCAGGCAAGCCCTAGCCGTCGGTATGCAGACCCCTGAGCGCTACGGTGGGCTGCCCCAGAAGGCTACGAAGCCTAAGAAGATTGCGAAGTTCAAGGAGCCTCTTACGAAGCGCCTGAAGCGCCACGCGACTGACGTTGGACGAACCATGTTCCCGCCGCTCAATGACTCTGTTGAACACTCTCTCTTTGACCAAATCTTCACGGAGTCCAAGGAGAAGATGGGAATCGTCGGAAGTCTCAAGAAGATTGGGCGCAACGCCCATGAATACATGGATGTTTCAGACCCATCACACCCATGGAGCAAGATCATCTCTACAGCACAGAAATGGTCCGACCAGGGCGGCGCTCTCGCCGGGGGTGATAAATCAAAATCTCAGATCAAGCCTGAGAAAAAGTCTGATTGGGGTGCCGACGCTTTGAAAACTACGAGTTCCTCGAAATCTGATGGGGGCTTAAAATCCCAGAATGCTCTGACGTCGCTCAAGAGGTCAATCAAGAGTGTTCAGCAGGACCGTGAGCGTAAACAGCGCACCAGTCGAAAGCTTCAGAGCATGAGCAAACCTCAATCTAGGGTCCCCTCGACCCCCCGCACCAAAGTAAAGTAACAAGCACTCAACCAAGAGGTAGCGGAACCTATTCCGATACCTCATAATCCACTTACTTTGGTGGCACCTACTACTGGTTCAATTCGGGTTCGTAACCTCTTTCCTCGCATGTAGAATGAGGTAACCACCCGAAACGGCGGAGAAAACTCATGGCGGCCAGCAGCAAAACAGTCAAGTATCAGGGCAGCTTCTCGGTGCATGATGCATCAAATGTCGCCTCCCCTAACAAGCCGATCAAGGATCTCACGCTGACCGTGGGTCAGGTCCAGTCGTCGGATCCGATGTGCATCCCTGGATCGACCACGGACTTCAGCGTTCCTTTCGGTGCGTTGACATTGGCGAAGCGGATTTACATCAAGACCGATCAGTCGGTCACGATGAAGTTCAATCAGAACACCGACACTGGGTTCTCCTGGAAAGGCGAGGGTGTGATTCCGTCTGAGGATGGCGTCACAGCCATCTTCATCTCCACGGGCGCCAACGACACCAACGTCGAAATCGTCGTCGCAGGAGACTAGCTATGGGCGCCGCACTCTACGTCGAACGCGAAACCATGCCCTCCGTCATTCCTGGCGAAGAGGTTATGGTCATTGCACGCAACAAAGGTTCGGAGAGTGCTGCTCCTCGGTTCTATGTCGTCGCACTGGAATCAGGTACCACCTTCGAGACGCGTCATGGTCAGGGTCCGATGGTGGAGACGTTTCCAGCTACACCCGGCTCTGGCTCCATGTTTCGCGGCCAGCGTGAAACTGTCGAACTCTCGGCTGCTGTAGCCGCCGATCACAACATCTACGTGCTGCGGTGCCTCACGGGTCGCCTTGCTGTGACCGTCGTCTCGCCGCATCGCGTGCAGATGCAGTTTCGCACTCGGGGGCTTAGAAGCGCATGACCGATCATCTTCATCCAAAGCGCGAGACCTATCCCTTCATCAACACCGACGACGAGTTCGTATCAGTCTGCCGGTTTCATATTCCGGCCAACATGCGCCCTACGCTCTACATCAAGGCGCTGGTCGATGCCGAGGTTCGTCTCGACGAGAGCAAGTCGCTCGACGACAGAGCAGGGTTTACGGTCCTCGACTACACGGCAGGTGTTACCGATACGGTCACGCTGACCGTAGACGGTGGAGCACCTACAGTTCTTACCGAGGGCACCGATTTCGACGCTGTCATCTCCAACGAAGAGACGGCTCTTCAGATTGCGGCAGCCATCAACACCGCAGCCCTTGGTCTAGTCGCTACAGCGGATGAGGCTAGGGTCTATGTCGTCGTAGCTCTCAACTCCGGCATCAAGACCTTCACGCTTGCTAGCAGTGATTTGACGGCCTGGAGTCACAATCTTCTCGCCATCATTGGAAGTCTCGCCACGCTCGTCGCTCAACAGACAGTCGAGTTGGACCTCGCCACCCGTGATCCATTGGATACGGTGGCCTTCTTGAAGATCTTCAAGGGCAAGGTCTCCTTGGATCTTCGATCACCAGTCGAGTGCCGAACCTATCTCCGTCAGCCGGCAACGCTGAGCGGCAACACGGGCCACCCAGGTGGCTGGCCCACCACTCCGTAGGTCTAGGGGAACGGCGTGACAATGGATACTGAATTTCAAACATGGAAGAAGGCTGTAGAGATCCCTACGGATCGTCTTGTCTTCACCGATTGGAATTGCAACGAGATGAGCCAGGAGAAGCTGGCCCATCTTCAAGCAGAGATCGAGAACGACGAGGATCCTGAAGATCCTCACTTTGATGAGCCGCTCCAGGTGATTCCGATTCAGGAGTCCGAGGGCAAGTATCTCGTTGTAGGTGGAGAACACCGCACCAAGATCGCGCGCTCGCTAGAGATGACAGCGGTCCCGTGCGTCATTCGTACCGATCTCGCAAAGAAGAGTCGGAAGGACTTGATCCTCTGGTCCGTCCGTCGGAACAACCTGCGCGGTCGAATCAACGCTCAGAAGTATGCCGAGATGGAAGCTGAACTGGTCAACCAACACGGTATGACCTCCGAGGCTGCCCGCCGATCCATGTTGATCGACGGCGATCTGGCTAAGGCGCTTCGGGCAACGCTAGCGGTTCGAGCAAACGAGAACAACGAATCAGACGACGGTCACGACGGTACCCGCCAGTTTGGTGATGAAGTTGATAGCGCGCGTGAAGATCGCCGCTCCAAGGAAGAGCTTCTTTCGGCGCTCAAGATGGCCGAACAAGACGTGCTCCTTGACTCTGCTGACACTGTCAAGCATGGCTATTTGTTTTTCGCTCAGGGTAAGAAGGGCCAGATGCATCTGGTCGTTGACGAATCCCTAGAGCTTCACGCACTCATCAAGCAGATGGTTTCCACCTGCAAGGGCAGTGACGCAAAGGTCGATGACTTCTTGACCAACGCGATCAGCGCTCAACTGAACAACTTGGAGACAAAGTGATGCAGGCACACAAGAACAAGATCGGCGCTACTCACAGCCGTCCTGCGATGAGGATGTGGGAGTGGTTCGACATGTGGGCTCTCTACGAAGAGGTCACGCGTCGCTTTGGGTCTTCGAACTTGTTCGAAGGCAAAGACGAAGATGAGAATCCCTACTCTGAAGAAGAGAAGGCAAAGCAGCACGATCACTATCTGAAGCACTTCAGGGAGGTGCTTCACAACCACAACACCATGACCCCTGAGGAGAGCAAGAAGCGTCTCCAGCATGTCGGTGCGTGGGCGGCAGAGACCGGTGCGGCGAACCGTCATGCTGGTGATCGAGGCCGACCCGCGCCCGCACTTGGCCCGTCTAAGGGTGAAGAAGAAGTCAGTCGCCATCCTGACGAAGAGGTAAAGGACTGGGAGCGTCGTCGCAAAAACCCCAAGGAGCAAGAAAAGGCTTACGCGAAGCGTAAGGAGGAGCATGAGCGGAAGCACGGTAAGCGCTCCGCAGAGCACGCGTCAGGTCTTCGTGGTGATGGTCACGATCTGAAGTCTGCGCACTCGGTCGGTAAAATCGTGCGCTCGGTAAGCGATAGCAAGCACGGGCACATCCTCCTTAAGGCTGCCAAGTCGCTCGCCGGTGATCCGCATAAGTCACCTGAGCGTGGCAAGGGTGTCGCAGGCAGAACTTCGCCTGAGGAAGACAAGGCATACGTCGCCGCTACACTGATGACAGGACATGGTGAAGCTCAGTCGGCACCAGAGAATGAAGAGACCAGGCGTCTTCACTCTCGGCTTCATGCTCGTCGCGCTCACGCAGAGACAGAAGCGGGCGCCCGAAAGTCAGACGAGTCTGAAGAGAAGTATGAGGCCCGTGTCAATGCGGCTGAGGGGAAGATCCCGCCCAACCACAAGCACGGCTATGCATCTATCGCGAACGATACGAATCACACCGAAGATCAAGCGAAGTCGCATCGTTCACGAATTTTCGGTAAGCGCGCCGGTAAGAGCGGTTCTTCGCCAATCCGTACTCTGGCCATGCAAGCAATCTCACACGCCGAGAGCGGTGGTTCGCTAGATCACAAGTGGGTTGCAAAGAGCGCGAAGGAACTCGCGATCATGCGACGCCGCTCCATGGAGGGCAAGGGCACCAAGAGCGACAAGCTCAAGGGAGCCGTTAGTAGGGGACAGGCTCTAGGTGGCACCGACGATGAGGCGAAGGGAATGGAGGGCATTTCTCAGTCCTCCAGCAAGCGCGCTCAGATGGTGAAGCGGGGCGAACAGAGCAGCCCCAAGTGGCACCACCCATCCTCGAAGCAGGCAAAGGCTGGTCATCCCAGCATGACTGCTGTTCCGCATGAAGCGGTAAACAAAGCGCTTGGACACAAGAAGACGGCAACTATCGACATCACCAGTGCGGCGAAGAAGCTCAAGGATAAGGGTCACACCACAGGTCAGATCGCTGATCTGCTCAAGCATCCTCATGCTGAAGTGATGCGGATGGTGCATGGCTTCTCGCCAACTGGGATCGAGAGTGGAACTGGTGCTTCTGGTCGACGGAAGGGTTCTCGTGAGAAGCGCGATCAAGAGCCTGTCGCAAAGGCGATGCGCAGTGAGAAAGAGGCAAAGCTTGCTAAGAGCAAGACGCCTACTGAAGCCGTCAAGGCTGACCTTCATCGCCTTTACCCGCTCCGTGACAAGGTCGGCGAGGGCGACGACGAGGAGGGTGAGGATCACTCTGCGACTTTCCACAAGCGCGTCAAGAAGATGTACAAATCGGCGCCCCACCAAAAGGACATCCAAAAGAGGGCTGGTGGAGCAGTAGCAAAGGACGCCCCTGAGAGCGAGATCCCTGAGCGTATGGGTCTGCATGGCGTTCCATCAGCAGGACGCGCTGGTTTTGGTGGCGGCAAGGTTAAGGGATTGATGAGCCCACTTGACCATCCTGGTGACTTCGATAAGACGGCCTCGCTTAAGAAGCATGGTGGAGATGAGAAGAAGGTTGCGGCAGACCAGAAGAATCACCAAGCGAAGCTCGATGCTTTTCACGACAACCTGGCTGAAAAGCACGCTGGTGTCCATGCAGCTATGGATCACGTTCTTGCAAACGTGCGCGACCGAAATCACCCACTAACCGTTCAGCACCGTGAGCACCATGACGCAATCAAGCTCGCGAAGGACACGAAGAACAACGAGGAACTAGCCAAGCTGGAGAAAGAGGGCAAGAAGAAGAACATCATGGGCGACATCATTGCCCACCACCTGAATCGCAGTGCTGATGATGAAAACGTCCAGAAGGCATTGGGTGTTTCTCGTGCCCGCGCTCGTGCAGCACTCACCAACATCATGGGTCGTCTGGAGAAGCACGGCGAGCACTCCATGGCGGCTAACATCGCTCGTGGTGGTGCGCAGCAGAAGTCTCGCGCTGGTGGCGAACGAGGTTCTGACAAGAAGCGCGCTGGCGACCCACTCTCCCGTGCCCGGGTTCGTGTTCCAGGCGATGAGTCTGGTGCTGGTGGCGACATAGAGTCACCGACCAAGCACAAGCCTGAGCGGTTCATTGAGCCGGCTAAACCGACCAAGAAGGTCAAGCTTTATCGTGCAGGCGATAAGCCTGTTGCATCGCCCCTCAGCAAACTGGACAAGTCTGCCGCGCTTGCGGATGCTCGTGCAGGTCGTAAGCCACCAGTGGCGCGAGGAAAGTCTGTAGGCACAGCAACCGTACCAGTGCCTTCTCTCGCAACCCGTGCCCTTGACCTACGCGCTCAGGCCGCTCGTAGCGCAGGTGGCGCGACCCGGGTGGCCAAGCAACAGGTCGCTCAAGGTCGTAACATCGCACAGCACCGTGCTCAGGTGAAGAGCCCGTCTGGTGCCGGTGGCCCCATCGGTCCTTACGTGTCGTCTGCCGCAAAGAAGGCAAAGGCTCGTATCGCTGCGCGTCAGGATGCGGCCGAGGCCGCCAGGAAGTCGCTCGCCGGCAAGGTCGCGGCGGCTCCTGCCGACAAGAAGGGTCCAGCGGTTGACCCGGCCGCCGGTTTCCCCAAGAAATCGGGTTTGGAGCGGGTGATTGCCAGTACAGTGCCGTCGAGGTCAGGTGGCCGCGCGAAGATCACTAAGACCACGTCTCCAACGCGGGGACAAAAGCAAGAACCACCACAGCCCGGAACCCCGGGTGGTCGTAAACCTGCCGGCGTCGCTTCATCAGACCTGATTCGAGAACGACCAACAGGCGAGAAGGGTGTCGTCTATCAGCAGCACGCTGCTGGTGGTCGCAGTGCTCCTGGTGTCAGGGTCCGCCCCAAGAAGAAGGACGAGCCGTGGGAGCGGAAGGTTGGAGACGTTTTCGGGGCACCTCGTTCGCCAGTGACGCCGCCTAAGGCTTCGGCGCCTTCCGGAGAGCCTTACACTCGCACAGGGCAAAGCCAGATTCGAACCAGCGGTGGCGCGAAGAAGTCCGAGGGCGCGAAGAAGTTGGACGCGATCTTCAAGAAGCCGGAGAACAAGGAAGAGTCTCTCTTCCTTCGCACCCGACTTGTCGTCAACGAAACGGCATCCTTCCCAAACCGAGTTTCGGTTTTCGCCTAAGGGCTAAGGGTTGGGGTCATGGGCTATCTGACAGACAGTATTCCTCTGGGTGAGAACTCCGCGTTCTGCCAAGATCTGTACGGCTATCGAATGATCGTCCAACCAGGGGCTCGTTCTGATGTTGAGCTTTCGGCCATCATCAAGAGCGAGATCCCTGATATCGAAGAGTGGCAATACTCTGGTAGACGTCGCTGCCCGATTCTTCCTTCTCGCGGCAAAGAGAGGGGGATTCGACGCGTGATTCACCCATCGAGTTACGCCCAGAACTCACGACGCGTCCGCCCTTTCACCGAATTGGTAATCTACGCATTTCATACGAGTGCGCAACGAGATCAGATCGCTGCTCGCCTTGTTCAAGAGCGAATCGGTTATAGGGTCGAAAATGAGCCCTCCTAGTCAGTGACCTTGCTGTGATTCCATCATGGTTTGGCGTAAACTAGCTAGAAGCAAGAGATTTGAGCTTTAGGGCTCTTGGGAGCAAAATCATGGCGCAGGGATTTGACGAGATTCTCGGCCTTTACAAGGCATCCGTAAGGAAGTCCCCTGCCCTGATGATGGAGACCATTTCGGTTGATTCCAACCGTGGCGCTACATCGCGAGGCAATTCCCCCTACGACAAGTACGCGTCGCCCGAGACTCGGTCCAAGGTTTTGGAGTCTCGGATGCAAGAGATCGAGGCGTTTGCACGCAATCGAGGTCTCTCCGCGTCAGCCATCTATGCACTCGCCGAGGCTGCGATGCGCACTGGAAAGATCCCTGACCTTGGTCAGTTTGGTCTGGCTGGTGACGACGCTGTCGCAACCAAGCAGTTCCTCATCTCCAGTGTTTTGAACATCGCCGGGTTGGAATGGACCGACTACAAGGGTGACCCAGTCGTTGAAGACGACGTAGAGGACCACGAAGGCGCGCACGTTGTCGGTGATGAGCCCGTGCGCCCGGCTCCTGAGAAGAAGTCGCGCCGCACCAAAACGACTGCTGGCGGCTATCAGATGGATGACAACAGCATCGACCCTTCTCGATTCATGGCTGAAAGCTCCGAGGGCATGCGCAAGGGCACCCAGTCGGCGACTGGTGAGTACGGTCGTGCGCGTGGAGGCCGTCCTGATAGTGGTCGGATCAGCAAAGCCCAGTTGGGCGTCGGCAGGACCAAGAGCCGCCGTAGTGGTAAAGCAGACGCTCAGGCCGGCTATGATGACTACGAGGCCGAGCGCGAGGACCGTGAGGAGCACGTCGACGTCGATCCCAGCATGTTCATGGCTGAGGGTTCCGGTGGCCGTCGCAGTCTGGCGCGTCGGACCGACGCGGCCAAGAAGGCACACGACCTGAACGTCAAGGCGAAGGTGAGCACGATCCCCGGAACCTACGACGATTTCCACGCCGCCACCGATGACACTCGCCAGCGTGAGGTTCAAGCCATGAAGCGCGAGAGGCAGCGTCTCGCTGCCTCTCCGCCACAGGGCGGAGAGCGTATGCAGCGCATGGCTCGTGGGGGTCAGACCATTCCGTCCGGTCGCGAAAAGACCGTGGGTTCGGGCGCCCCTGGGTGGGGCGCCTATAACCAAGAAGTCGACCGATCGGCCAAGAAGCTGCGGGCGATGCAGAACAGCAGCGTCGATGTCGATCCCAGCATGTTCATGGCTGAGGGTTCCACTAAGGCAGGCGGCTATCCCTTCGCAATGAAGAAGAAGCACTACCAAGGTCACTCTGACGACCAGCTTGACTACGCGCACACGGATGCAATGAAGGCTGCGGAGGCGGTGCGTGACCACGACCCGATCGCACACAACTGGTACGTCGACGATGCTGCGACCATTCGGCGTGAGATGAACCAGCGTCGGCAGAGCCCACGTAAGACGCGTGTGCGCCGTGATGAGCACATCAACGTCGACCCCAGTGTGTTCATGGCTGAGGAGAAGGGCACCGTTGGTGGTCCGTCTGCCGCGTCACTCTCTCCCAACCGCATGTCCGATGGTGGGGATACACCTCATAAGCTTCAGGACTACGAGCGCAACAACCTCCTCTCGAAGGCGGTCATGGAGAAGCTGAAGAAAATCGCCGGTGACGGTGTCTACGGCTACTCCCGTGAAGATCTCTTTCGTCTTGCTCGTGAGCGCGGACTGCTTGGGACCGAAGAGAACTACGAAGACGATGGCGACGTCTTTGATGAGGAAGATGAGAAGCGGAGCGAGCAGCAGGCTGAGGCAACTGGGATCGTCAGCACCAGCACCGATTCCAACGCCGGCAGCCAGTTTGCCCCAAACCCGACGCAATACGACGTCGAGGATGATCTTCTCAAGACGCCGTGGGACGAAGACAAGAGCGAGAAGCGACGTCGTAAGCAGGAGGAAGACGCCCGATCCGAGGTTGATAGGATCCTTGGGATCGAAGTAGGTGACCCGCGCAACGACTCGTGGCCAAAGCTTGGCTTCGAGATGGCCCGTCTCATGGGGGTCCAGGAGAACGTCGGTAATCCAGTTCACTCTTACATGACCCAAGAGGAGGTTGCAGCCGAGGAGAAGGCTCTGCGTGAGCGCTCTGAGTCTGACAAGATCCTTGGGATCATGCCTGGCGATCCTCGAAACGAGAACTGGCCCAAGCTCGGTGGTGAGATGGCTCGCCTCATGAACCTGGAAGACCAGGGTGTCCTTCGTGGTCCTCGCGGGATCAACCAAAACGGCTTCGACGACGAACCGATCCAGGAGATGACCACCGCAGGCAGCATGGGCGGCTACGTTGGCGCCGGTATGATGGGCGGCGGTATGACGGGCCGCACCTGCGCTATGCCCTCCTACGGCGATTCCTATGATCTTCCTGAGGATCCCGACGAGCGCGTCAAGGCCCTCAAGAAGATGCTCAGCAAGAATGGCCTCAAGAAGCCAGTCGAAGAGTTTGAGGAATACGAGCCGGCTCCCAACTCGATTAAGGTTCCAATCGTCCGCTCTGAGGATTACGACAGTCACCCGTCGCGCTTCATGAAGCGTCGCTAGAGGTCTACGTGACGCTCGAACGCACCAATCTCATCATGGAGACCGGCTCCTATGGAGGCGGCGGCGCTGGCCGCTCTGCCGGTGGGTTCGCTACACCAGTCTCGGGCAGACGATTCAACACCTGGCCCTTCGTCCCCAACGCTGAACTCTTGATGCAAAAGGATCGAGAGGCTCAGCGACGTCGTGAACGTCTGCGCGAACTGGCGCTAGGATGGTTCATGCACGGCGGTATGGGTACAGCCGGCTCGACGAATGGTGCGTCCAGTGGGAATGCCCCAGGATCAATCTTCTAGCGCCCACCGTTAGCGCCCCTCAAGTGCGCGGTTCGATAGAGGATCAAGAAAACATTCTTCGCTCTCTCAGAGAGCTAATCTGGTCGCTGATACCAAGCTGTCTGGCGTTCGTGCTAGAAATCGGTATCTTCGTGGACTGGATTATCTGGGGTGAATAAGATCGAGCCCGCGGGCGAGGTAAGGTGAAATCGTGTCCAAGAACATGGCTGATCTGAAGTGCAAGTAGTATGAGCGATCAGAAGAACATGACTGATCTGAACTGTCGGTCCACGATCTATATCACGCCTCCAAGGATTGCAAACGCGGTAAGGGCCTACTTTCCCTTAGGTGTAATTCCGTTTGATCCTGCGACGGAGCCAAACAACCCCTTGAAGGCGATCAACTTCTGTACGGGGCCGGGATCGAACGATGGGTCGCTTGGCGATGGTCTTACCGTTTCTTGGTCAGAGCGAGGTGGTGTCTTCGTCAACCCTCCCTACGGTAAGGGGATGAAAAGCTGGTGCGAGAAGATCCACGAAGAGACGGTCGCTGGTGCTGAGATCCTGGCGCTTCTTCCGTGCGGAGCACGGTTCGGTACCAGATATTGGCAGGACCATATCTTCAATTCTGGGCTAGACGTCACACTGTTCGTGCGCGGACGGGTACAGTTCCTACGTCCGGACGGATCGGGCACCCAAGGCTCGAACCCCTACGATTCCCAGCTTTTGGGCTTCGGAGTCGATATTGAACGGTTTACGAAGTGCTTTAAGCACCTCGGCAAGATTGTGGAGATGCGCGTCATAATGTAGACTTTCAACATGTCGCGCCGCAAAGAGCCTGTCGAACCGCGCTTCTGGGCGAAGGTCTCTAAGGGAGCGTCGGACGAGTGTTGGCAATGGATCGCCGGGAAGGGCGGACGGGGCTATGGCATGTTCTGGTTAGATGGGAAACAGGTGAAGGCGCATCGTGTGGCCTGGACACTTGAACATGGTCCGATCCCAGAAGGTAAGGGCTATCACGGGACCTGCGTCTGCCATAGCTGCGATAACCCATCTTGCGTGAACCCCGCTCATCTCTTCATCGGCACGAATGCTGACAACCAAGCCGATATGCGCAGAAAGAGTCGCGGCGTAAATACATCAGAACTTCGCGCGGAACGGATCACGTTTCGAGGGAAGTCGAAGACCATTACTGAGTGGGCGAAAGATCTCGGCATCCCTCGCGGGACCATCACCAACCGTCTTTACGCTGATTGGAGCGTCGACAGAGCACTGTCGGAACCTCCGACGCCTGAGAAGCGATTTCTCTATCACGAGGGGACGCGGCTGTCGGTGACCGAGTGGTCAAAGCGGACGGGAATCCGCTATCACACGATCCTCGCGCGTCTAGACCGTGGATGGTCGGTTGAGCGAGCACTCACAACGCCAAGTAGAGGTTAGGCATGGGAAATCAACCGTCGAAGCTCTTGATCCTCATCGCAGGGAATGCCGGAGCAGGGAAAGATACGCTCGCAAACTATTTGAGTGACGTTACGACGCCCTGGGCCAGAACCTACTCAACGGCATATGCCTACGGGATCAAGAAGATCCTTCATGAGACCTACGGCACGCCTTGGGAGATCCTGAACGGGGATAAGGACGTCAAGGAGTCGAACTACGTTCACATGGGCGCGCAGAAGACGAAGGTTACCGTGCGACGGGCTTTGCAGGCCATTGGTCAGTTCCACCGAGAGATTTTCGGTCCGACCTGCTGGGCGGCTGCGACGCTCACACGCTGCAAGGCGTCACAGGAGCGGATCTGCATCGTCACCGACGCTAGGCACCCTGCCGAAGAGATTCACTGGATCGGTGATGAGGCCGCTTCACAAGGCTTCCTAGTGGTCCCCGTGCGCGTTCGTAGGTCTTCGGTCAAAGTCAACCCCGATCACCCCTCAGAGAGCCTAATCTTGGCTGAGCCGGACGGATCTTTCTCGTTTCTGGTCGAGAATGAGGGTACGCTTGAGAATCTCAAGCAAGCTGCCGAGCAAGTTGCTTGTGCTGCTGTGCTGCTTCAGAAGAGTGGTAAGAAGAAGCTTTCCAAGAAGAACAACGGCTATGTCGTTCGCAACGAGTTCGGTAGGGTTCTCTATGAACCACTGCTTACTCCCAAAGAAGCTGATCTTCTGTCATGCGACGCCTCGAACGAGACGGGACAGGACCATTGGGTTGAGGAGGTCAAGTTCGATCTCCTAAAAGGGGTCGCCAGTGGCTATTGAGACAGCACAGGATGCCATTGGACTTCGCTGCGTCATGAAGGGCTACCCGGGAATCGTCTTGCGAATCAAGCATGTTCACCAGGATCTCACCAGCGAAGAAGGCTGCGATGACATGCGCCCTTCCTGGGCAAACGCCATGGCGCCCGCAGCTTGCGTCTGCGAAGTCGTCTCGGGAACACCACCCGAGGCGTGGGGCGAACCTATCACCCCCTTCGGCCACTTCCGTGTCGCCGCGAAGGATCTCTACTTCGAAGGAGATCCTTGTGTTTTGATCGATTCATCAGCCACCAATCCGCCCCGCGGGCTCTTCTTTTCGAGAGAGAAATCAATGTTTGAACGATTCACCGATAGGGCCCTCAAGGTGATGAACCTGGCTCGCCAGAAGGCGCAGCATCTCAACCACCTGTACATCGGGACGGAGCACATCTTGCTGGGCCTGATGGAAGAGGATTCTGGCGTCGCAGCCAACGTGCTCCGCAGGCTGAAGGTCGATCCGGAGAAGATTCGGGTCGAGATCAAGAAGATCGGTCAGGACAGTCCGATCGTGGTGAACACAGGGCAACTCCCGTTCACGCCGCGCTGCAAGCGGATGCTGGAACTGGCGAGCGAAGAGGCCATCAACTTGCACCACTGCTACATCGGCACCGAACACCTCCTATTGGGTGTCGTTCGAACGGATGAAGGCACTGGCACTGGCGCTGCGGCGCTGAAAAACCTGGGGCTGAATCTTCAGAGTATCCACGATGGGGTCATGGAGTTGCTGGGGGTGGTGGTCCCTGGGGTCACAACCCCGGTCAGCTTCGATGACTACCAGGAGTTCACTCGAACGACCGCTGTCTACCCAGGATGCGACGACCAGAACTTCAACAGCGCGGCCTACTGCACCTTCGGTCTCACTGGTGAAGCAGGCGAGGTCGCAGAGAAGATGAAGAAGCGCTATCGATTGGGTGGTCCCAACGCATTCCTGCCTAGATCGGTCGTGGACTACAACGGCAAGCCGGAGACCTACGAAGAATTCGTAGAGGCGATGAAGAAGGAACTTGGCGACGTCCTCTGGTACGTAGCCGGCCTATCAACGGAGCTTGGCCTCAAGCTTTCCGACGTCGCGCACGGCAACATCACCAAGCTGTCGTCTCGCAAAGATCGCGGTGTGCTCAAGGGCAAGGGCGACGACAGGTAATCGAGATTTGACCGCGTGCTTGTCAAGCGCAAAGATTGAATTTTCGGAAAATCTAGCGTCGTCCGAGGTAATCGACCGACGCTACTTGACCTACGTCAAGCTACACGAATAGATCTCGCCACCGCCCTATGCGATGAGATATGGTGGCTATCCTGGGCCACAACGGACGAAGCCTCCAATGGTATGTAACGTCCACTGGTCCAGTAAAGGAAACACAAGACGTCAGGCGCGAGGTGAGTAGGGACTGTGGGATTGCATCGGCTTGTTGAGCCGTCTTCCCTAGAGACCCTCTCCGGTGAACACGTACCTGAGGCTTACAGGAAGGTAACTACGTGGCAGGCTCCGCTACTCGCTCAACATCTGACGATCTTTCCAAGTCCATTGCGTTCTTCGGTGGCGCAGAGATGCCTGCTAAGGTTTGGAGCCGCAAGTATCGGCTCCGAGACAAGGTCGACAATTTCTTGGAGGAATCACCCCTCCAGACCTTCTGTCGCATGGCCGATGCCGTTTACGCCCCGTCCGATTCAACAATGCGGCAGAACCTCGTCGAACGACGCTTCATCCCGGCTGGCAGGATCCTCTTCGCGCTGGGCAATCCCTTCTTTAGCGCAACTTTGAAGAACTGCTATGTGCTGAGCCTTCGCGACGACTCGCTCGAAGCCATTAGTGACCTTCGCAAGGAGATGGCCCGTACCTACGCTATGGGCGGCGGTGTCGGAATCGATCTCTCCATTCTGCGCCCCGCAGGCGCTCCGGTGAACAACAGCGCCATCACCTCCTCCGGCGCCGCCTCGTTCGCTGACGGCTTCTCGCATCTGACCGGTGAGATCGGCCAGAACGGACGACGAGGTGCGCTCATGATCTCGATGTCGGTCGATCACCCAGACATCGAACGCTTTGTTCATTCCAAGAACGACTTCAATCACGATCTTGCGAGCGAGATTCGCGAGAAGCTCCCGCGCAAGCTCTACAAGAAGCTGAACGAAGAGGTGATCGAGCCTCGTCGTGCCTGTGGCAACGCCAACATGAGCGTTCGCATCACCGATCGCTTCATGAAGGCAGTGCGCGATGGGAGCCATCACATCACGCGCTTCATCATGGACGGCGGCGAAGAGATCGAGAAGGTCTTCGACGCAAAGAAGCTGTTCCGCGACATCGTGATGGGCGCGTGGAGTCACGGCTGTCCTGGCTGTCTCTTCTGGGACACAATGGCGCGCGAGGATAACCGCAATTACCTCGCACCTAGGTGGCACATTGTCACGACTAACCCATGTGTCACCGGGGACACGCGGCTCGCCACGCAGCACGGAATGGTAAAGGTTGAAGACCTCTATGTGAGTGGATCTGACATCGAATGCACCGTCGATACTCGTGCTCTGGGCGAAGGCAAGGGTGTTACCACTCGTCCGGCTGTACCCGTGTTCGCTACCTCAGAGTCAGCAGACGTATGGGAAGTAACCACCAAGAGCGGTCACCGCATCAAGGCTACAGCGTGGCACGATTTCTATACCACGCGGGGGAAGATCGAGTTAAAGGATCTGGTGATCGGCGATAAGCTACTGATTCAGTCCGGGAAGGGACAGTTCGGAGCAGAAGGAACCTACGATCTCGGGTTCCTTATGGGTCTGCTCGCGGGGGATGGTCATTTCACCAACCGCGGGAAGAACAGGCAGGCTGCGGTGGTGTCGCTGTGGGGCAAGGACCGTCGCTTCGTTCCCAAGGTCGTCAACATCGTGAACGAGATGGTGATCGGCAAGATGCCGAACGCTCGCCGTGTGGGATCGATCTGCGTCGAAGACCGCGACGAGGAGCGTGTTCGTTCTGTCACGCTTGCGAAGGTGCTGGCGGGTTACGGTTTCTCAAAGGAGACAAAACTTCAGGTGCCCGAAATCGTATGGCGAGGTACTGAAGACTGTGCCAAGGGCTACATTCACGGACTCTTCCAGGCTGACAGCACAGTCAATGTTTCTGGACACTCTCACGCTCAATCGTGCTCGATTCGCCTCGCATCCTCAACGCCCGCCTTTCTTCGAGAAGTCCAGATGCTTGTAGGGAACTTCGGAATCTATTCTGCGATCTACAAGCGTCGGAAGGCTGGGCAGCGCCTACTGCTCAATGGCAAGGGCGGCTATAAGACCTATCACTGCTCGGCGGATTACGAACTCATCATCGACGGCGAGAGTCGTGACCGCTTCGTGGACGAGATCGGGTTCGCGGATGAAGGAAAGCGCGCCCAACGCTATGCCCGATGGGCTGTTGACAAGAGTCTCTACAAGAGCCAATCTTTTACGAGCCCCATCGTCAGTATCGAATATGCTGGCAAGCACAAGGTCTACGACACCACCCAACAAGACCATAACACCGTCGTCCTAAATACTTTGGTGACAGGACAATGCGGCGAGCAACCGCTCTCAGATGGCGGCTCATGTAATCTCGGAGCGGTCAACCTCGCCCGTTTCACGAAGTATCCCTACACGGATCGCGCCGAGTTCGACTGGGACGGGTTCAAGCAGGCGGTGCGCGATGGCGTTCGCTTTCTTGATGAGATCAACACTATCGAACTCGAAGAGAACCGTGCTCCGATTCAGAAGCAGGCAGAGGTCACCGAGGGTCTGCGTCAGATCGGGCTTGGTGTCATGGGCTACGGCGATCTGTTGCTCCAGCACCAGATCAAGTACGGCTCTGACGACGCGCTCGGCTTCACCGACAAGCTGTTCCGCTGCCTGCGCGACACGGCCTATCACGAGTCAATCATGCTCGCGAAAGAGAAGGGGCCGTTCCCCGCTTTCGACTGGGAGCAGATCAAGCGTTCACCCTTCATCGACCGGCTTCCTGGCGAACTGAAGAAGCTGATGGCGAAGCACGGGCTTCGCAACAGCAACGTGCTCAGCATCGCACCCACTGGTACCATCGCCATCATGGGCGAGACCACTGGAGGCATCGAACCGGAATTCGCATATCAGTTGACACGCGCTGCTCAACTTGGAACCGGTAAGCGGACCAAGTTCACGTTCCTCACTCCTACTGCGCAACGGATCGCTAAGGCGCTCGGCAAGAGCGTTCCGCAGGGTGAGATCGAGGGTGCCGTCGACATGTCGTGGCTCCCCGAGTGGGCCGTGGCTAGCCATCAGATCGAACCCAAACGTCGTGTGAAGGTGCAAGGTCTCATCCAGCAGTACGTCGACACGGCAATCTCCTCAACTGTGAACCTTCCCGAGACTGCTACCATCGAAGACGTGATGGACGTTTACTGGACTGCCTTCGAGGCAGGGTGCAAGGGCGTTACGATCTATCGTGAAGGCTCGCGTGAAGGCATCCTTCAGACGCTTTCAGAGGCGGAGCGTCTGGAATATCCCATCGAGCCGCCGCTCCAGATCAAGTCCAAGCGACTGTCGTTCAAGGGAGAGAACGGTCTTCAGCGCATCCTCATTAACGTCGGCGATTTCCGTCCTGGTGTCCCCTGCGAGGTCTCGGTCATCCACGGCAAGTCGGGCACTGAGGTTGCGTCCTACGCGTCTGCGCTCGGGATCGTCATCTCTATCGCGCTTCAGAACGGTGTTCACCCGATCAAGCTCGCTAGGGCAATGGAGGGTATCAGCGCTGGCTGGGCGACCCGTCTCCCTCTGGATGGCAAGGGTAACAAACCTACGACCGTCCAGAGCGTTCCCGATTCTGTCGCCGCCGCGCTGCGGAAGTTCTACGGCAATGGAATCTACGAAAAGGGCCTCGCCGGCAAGCCTATCAACGGCGAAACCAACAAGTCCGGGTGGGAACTCACGGCTGACGAACGCAATCGAGCCCAGAACTGCCCGAAGTGTGGGAAACAGACCTACATCCCCGACTCTTCGTGCTGGAGGTGCATCAACCCCGCGTGTGATGTCGATGGTGTCTGCGGCTAACGGCACCTAACCCGAGTCAAACAAGACGGTAACCAGCCCTCGTGATAGGATCGCCAAATACGGCAAGCCTGTTACGAGGGTCGTCTTTTGAGCGCTACATCGATTCGACTCCTTCCGCTAGCGCTTCTCATCTTCATGGTGGGAATAGCTTCTGCGGACGGTCCTGCATCTCCCGTCCCACAGGTTCCTGACAATACCGTTCCGGGTTGGGTCTTCTACTGGGTGCTTGGAATCGGCTCAGCCGGCGCTGTCATTTGGTCCACCATCACTAAAATGCTCTGGGATCGCGGCTCCGAAGCACAGAAGGATACCGTTATCGCCAAGGAAAAAATCAGCGTTCTTTCCGAAGAGGAAAAAGGCTGGTTACGCCAGCTTTATTATTGGCATAAGGCGGTCGATAATGACCAAGTTCCGCTCTGGTACATCCCGCGTTCTTGGTTAGAGCACATTAAGAGCCTCAAGACAGATAATGACGCTGTGAAGGGTCTGCTCATCAAGCTTGTCGAATGGAACGAAGAACTCATCTCCGATCTCCGAACACAACTCAAAGAGAGTCGCGGACTTCAAGCTCAACAGCAGACTAAGATGCTGAAGCTTGCTGTCCGCGTTCAACGGGCTGTTGAGGCCCTTGCCGGTATGGAGTCCCCTCCTGCCGTCGAGACGGACCTTAATGACGATGACGATGACGATGACGAGGAGATTGTGTGACAGCAATGCGACCGGCACCAAAGCCATCAGACGTTCAAGACGCAGAGGATCCTATGTTCGACGAGATCGTTCGGCGAACTCTCGACAAAGTCATTCAGCGAATCGACGCGTCTCTCCCCCTCATTCATCAAAAGGCTGCGTCTGATGGGATGGCTGAAACGTCTACTACTCGGCTTTCAAAGGCACAATTCGTTCGTGCTCAAGCGATGTTTCAGGACATGTGCGACCATCCTCTTTTGAATGAAGAGGGTGACGACATCTGCCTGAAGAAGAAGAAAAAGGTTCGACGCGTCAACGGTCATTCTGGCTAGATCAACTGTGACCGTAAGATCCTGTAGGTTAAAGTGAAAGCCTCCTCGTTGAAGAAGAAAGAGCGTTAGGTAGTCGTTCATGGGAACGAACATCGACAAGTTCGTAGAGCCGAGTGAAATCCCGGGATCAATAGCGGTCCCGTTGGGTGGCATCATTGGTTGGATGAATCCTGCCGCTGCGACTATGAACCCAACTCCTCCTGCGGGGTTTGAATTCTGTGATGGGACGGCAGTCTCTACTGTCGGGTCACCGTTCTTTGGGCAACTCAAGCCGAACTTGATGGTTACCAGCGCTGGTGGCGCGAAGGGTATTGCGCGCGGTGCCGACGTAACCGCTGCCCCCTATGGGGTTGGAACTGCGCTCGTCACAGGTGGTAGTGATGCCCATAACCACACAGTCAACAGCGCCGGTAACCACAACCACGGTCTAAATAACCATACCCATAACATGAACAACCACTCTCACTCGGTAGCAAGTAGTGGGGCGCACGATCATAGTTTTACAGGCACCGCGAATCAGTCAGGAACACCTGCTACTGGAAGCGCCTATCAGGGTGGAACCTTCTTTCACAATCATGCTGTGAGCAGCGACAACAGTAATCACTCGCACACAACAGCAGGCCCAAGCACGGCCGATACAGCCACTCCTTCGGTCAGCAACACCACTGATGCGGGCAGCCACGTTCACTCGAACAACAACAACACCATTTTCCCCGCTTTTCATACCGAAGTGGCGTCCATAGTGAGAGTGCTCTAGTGCCCTCCACGCACTCCTACAATCCTGGGGAAATACCAGCGATGTATTCCCCGTGGGGCTACGAGTGGCTACGCCAGCGGTTGCTTGTCGCCGGCCGAACAAATCCCATCGTCTACGGTGACGACAGCGTGCTGGGGAACGTCATCCTTTCAATTGGAGAATCAAACGTCTCTAAGAATCAACTTGCGTTTGAGTGCCAGGCCCCAACCGCCGAGTTGGCCGCAAATCAATCGGTCATGACCATCCCACCCACGACCACCCAGAAGGTGACGATTACTGGTCCGATTGGCGCCGTCGTCAAGGTCCGCTTTGACGGTATTGGCTTCATTTCGGAGACCCAATTCACAATTCCTGGGAACAGCAATTACGAGTTTCAGTTCGGGCCCTGCCCGGCGGGGCAACGCGTCGTTACTTCGCAAATGTTCGATTTCTACGTCGAGGACGGCTTGTGCTCGCCCGTAGCGGTCATGGTCAATTTCAAATGAACGGGAACACCGGGAGATCGGTAGCTGGGCTCAAGAATTTTGGCTTGATTTACCCAGCATCACCGTTTGACTTTGCGTTTCCACAGGCTTAGACTCTGGGGAGTTAGATAGATCTCCCCTGGGAGGAAGAACATGTCAGTCCTTCGTCAGCAATTCGCTCAGACTCTCGTGGCGTCCGTTCCGAACGCAACCACACTGGAGTTCGATCTCTTCGGTCCGGAGTCGCCCCTCGCGCCTCCCTACGCAGAGGGCACCGATCACGTCATCGAGCCTCGCCAAGTTCGTCAGAACGAGGCCGGTTGGGTCGTCATCGATGGTCTTACCAACCTCGGAGTCGCAACGGTCACGTTCGACGTCGAGATCTGGCAGCGTGGCGCAGCTTCCGCTCAGCGGAATCTGGAGGCCCCACTCTTCCCGTCGGGCGCGGCTGCCGCCGCCGACCCCAGCCTGAAGCGAGCAGTCGCTACTGGCTTGGCTGGCAACAGCGCACTTCTGCCGAGCATCCTTGGTGGCGGCCTTGGTGGCACTACCTCCAAGGACGTCCCGGCTCTGCACCTGCGCGCCGATGAGTTCGTGAAGCTCCGCATCACAAACGCCTCAGGCGGTCCGCTTGCCGACACGTTCCTCGCCAAGTACGATCTTGGTGGTAACCCCGGCGACACCCACCGGCTCGCGTAAGCGGCGTTCTAGAAAGACACAGGAGAAAACACTATGCTCGGTCGCAAGACTCTCACTGCGGACGCCACGCTCGCAGGCCCTACCGACTTCGATACCACCCAGCTTGCGCTGGGTCAACTCGAACTCGGCTTCACGGTTGAGGAAGACGAAATGCTCGTCGACCTCGAAGCTCGTCTCACCTACTCGAATTCGGTTCGGGAGGCCACTGATTTCACGTTCTACGTGGATGGTGTTGCGTCCCCCGACCTCCCTGTCGAGGGGCTCGTCCGCCACACGGCGGCGGTGATCGCCGACGAGAACACGGTCTACGTCAAGGCGACCCTTCGTCTCGCCAAGGGCTATCACACCGCCGAGGCGCGGACGTCTGCTCCCTCCGGTGCTGTGACCATCGAGGGCGCTTCGATGCTTTGTGAAGTCACTGCTCGTCGGAACAGCCACATTGGCACCCTTGGCCACGGCGTCGACGCCAAGGCTCAGTTGGTCCAGTAGACCCAACCCGGTCGATAGACTGTCTAACTTCAAGGAAAGAGCCTGGCAACTGTCAGGCTTTTTTCATGTACTGCGGTAAGATATTGGTTCAACCCAGAACCCGGATTGACAAGGGGTAGGAACATGGCTTCTCGACTCGACGTTGGGCTCAAGAATGGCGCCCAGGCAACAGCACGGGAGCGTGTAGACGCTCTTCGTAAGCTTCAGATCATTGTGGACAGCGCCGTTGCGCCGCTCACCACACTTCGTCCGACCGACGAGGGTTCGTTCATGCGAGTCGACTTTCCCGATAGCGTTGCGTCCGAGCAAGCACAGGCTTGCTTTCGCGCAGCGGTGAACATCGCCGGACTGTCTGAGTCGCCTCTTGCGGCCGGATCACCTCGTCTGGTGACGCTGACTGGCGATAGCCTGACCGGTGCCCAGCAATACGATTACTCGGTCTAAGCATGGCCACCCTAATCACCGTCACCATTGACCCCGCTCAGCGCCGCAACGCGCGTGAGGAGATCCAGACCCGTGTCGAAGGGGCAGTGACGCTTCTCGACAACCCCGT
>Ga0214472_10000353_pt1 | contig 57943 bp, 56 predicted proteins | sample RVTome_6_FD_207662 | JGI IMG/M metagenome (GOLD analysis project Ga0214472, IMG submission 207662) | Soil microbial communities from uranium-contaminated site in the Upper Colorado River Basin, Wyoming, United States - RVT140D175 | ecosystem: Environmental > Terrestrial > Soil > Contaminated >...
TGGATTCTTGATTTTCAAGCAGCTTCATTCTGTACTACAGCCCACCGCCTCAAAGCGCCCAGTCGCCAGCCAGGGGGATTATGGGTAACGATCAGCCCCTCGCGGGAGAGGGTTAGGGTGAGGGGGCGCTGCGCACCTTGGGCACCCTCACCTCAGTCCTCTCCCAGAGGGAGAGGATGTAAGATTTCCGAAACGTTTTGAACGATTTGAACGGAGCGAAGCGATTGAACGTTTTGAACAAGTTTCAATCTGAAGCGAAGCGATTGAACGACTGGAACCATGAGCGAAGCGAATAAAGGAGCCCTCGCCGGCGTGCGCGTTCTCGATTTGACGCGCGTCCTGGCCGGCCCCTACTGTACGATGTTTCTGGGCGATCTCGGCGCCGAAGTCGTCAAAGTGGAGCAGCCGGGCGTCGGCGACGACACCCGCGGCTGGGGACCACCCTTCACCGGCGGCGAGAGCGCCTATTTTCTCTGCATCAACCGGAACAAGAAAAGCATCACCGTCGATTTCAAGTCGAAAGAGGGCGTTGCGCTCATCCGGCAACTGTCGGAACGGGCCGACGTGCTGATCGAAAACTTTCGCCCGGGGGCGATGGATCGCTTGGGTCTCGGCGAGAAGGAACTGCGCGCCGCCAATCCAAAACTGATTTACGCGTCGTTGTCGGGATTCGGCGCGGATGGTCCGATGAGCGACATGCCCGGCTACGACTTGATCATCCAGGCCTGGGGCGGCTTGATGAGTATTACCGGCACGCCCGACGGCGAGCCCACCAAAGTCGGTGTGGCGATCATCGATCTGGTAGCGGGCTTGATGCTCGGCAAAGCGATCGCCGCGGCGCTTTTCGCGCGGGAAAAACATGGAGTGGGCCAGAAGATCGACACCTCGTTGCTCGAAGCCGAGGTCGCGGCGTTGATCAACGCCGGCAGCAATTATTTAATCGGCGGCAAGGTGCCGGGGCGCTGGGGCAACGCTCACCCGACAATCGTTCCCTATCAGAGCTTTCCAACCGCCGACGGCTTCCTCGTCCTCGGTGTCGCCAGTGAAACTATTTGGCGGCGCTTCTGCCCCGCCATCGGCAGGGCCGAGCTTGCCGCCGACCCGCGCTTCGCAAAAAACGCCAATCGAGTCGAAAACCGCGCGGCATTGATAGCCATCCTTTCCGAGCTATTGCGAACTCAGGATACGGCGACATGGCTTGATCTCTTAAATGACGCCGAGGTGCCCTGCGCGCCGGTGCAAACCATCGACCAGGTGTTCAGTGCGCCCCAAGTGCGCCATCGGGAGATGCTGGTCACAGTCGATCATCCGACCGCGGGCGCCGTGCCCATGGCGGGGATTCCGGTGAAATTCTCCGCGACACCGGCCTCGGTGCGCCTGCCGCCGCCGCTGCTCGGCCAGCACACCGAAGAAGTCCTGGCATCGTGGCTCGGAATGGGAGATAAAGAAATCGCGGAGCTAAAAGGAAAACAGGTGATATGAAGAATCATCGCAGCGCTTCTTCAAACGGCCTCCTCGCCCTCCATTGGAGGGAGAGGATTGAGGTGAGGGTGGCTTACGGCATCCGGCCCTCACCCTTCCCCGCAAGCGGGCGAGGGTAAATCATGGTAATCGGTGAATAAGAGTCTGAGAAGTTTTGAGAATTGATTCCGAACAGAAAGTTTGAGAACGAATCACAGAGGCAAAAATGCACAAAGGACTCACCTTCGAGGGCTTCCATCCGGGCGACCGCTTTACCACCGGACGGCGCACCATCACCGAGCATGATATTATGCAGTTCGTAACCCTGGTCGGTCTGACCGAGCCGCTCTTCCTCGACATGGAATACATTCGCAAGGAAAGCTTGTTCGGCGAGCGCATCGCGCCGGGAAGTTTAACCTTCGGTATGGCCGAGGGGCTGACGGTGCAGACGGGGATCATCCACGGGACGGGCATGGCCTTTGCCGGCTTAGATAAAATGCGGCTCCTCGGCCCGGTGAAAGTGAACGATACGATTCAGGTCGAGATCGAGGTGCTCGACCTTAAACCCATTCCCGCGCGCGGCGGCGGAATCGTCCGCTATCGCCAGTGGGTAAAAAACCAGCGCGGTGAGACCGTGATGGAATATGACGTGGCGCGGCTGATCCGTGCCGGGGCGGCGGAAGAGAATAAATAAGCTCCCGTTCAACGTTCAAGGTTCAAAGTTCAACGTCCCCTCCCCACACCTTGAACTTTGAACCTGGAACCTTGAACAAATAGGCACCAGGGAGACTTTAACAATCTCGTGAGTAAAAACATGACTGAATCAAAGATAAATTTCGGCGTCTTGCTTCCCACGCGGGAAGCCGTTATGTCAGGACGGTCCGATCCGACCGCTCTGTTTGAACTGGCCGAGCGCGCCGAAGCGCTGGGCTTTCATTCTGTTTGGGTTGGCGACAGCCTCACCGCCCGGCCGCGCATCGACGCTCTCACCACGCTCGCCGCCGTCGGCGCGCGCACGCGCCGGGTGCGCTTGGGCACGGCGATCTTTCTCGCGGCCCTGCGCCATCCTATTTTGCTCGCCTATCAGCTCGCCAGTCTCGACTGGATCACCGGCGGACGCGTCGATCTCGGCGTCGGCTACGGCCGGCCAAAGGAGCCGGCCGCGGAGCACGAGTTCGAAATCTTGGGCCTCAATCCCGCCGCGCGCATGAAGATGAGCGAAGAATTAGTTCAAGTCATGCGCCGGCTATGGCGTGAGAATGACGTTTCGCACGCCGGGCAATTCACTCGCTTCGAGCACGTCACGCTGGAACCGAAACCGGCACAGCCCGGCGGCGTGCCGATCTGGCTCGCCTCCAACGACGTCGAGCCGGGACTCAATCGCGTCGGAAAATTGGCGGACGCGTGGCTGAACAACATCAAAGACCCGGAGAGCTATCGCGTATGCTGGGAAAAAATTCGCTCCTACGCCGTGGATGCGGGCCGCGATCCGAATTCGATTCATCCTGGTTGCTACTTCACGCTGGCGGCTGGCGGAAACGATGCGATTACCGAAGGCCAAACCTTTCTCGCCCAATACTACAACCGCTCCTACGAGGCGGTGGCGAAAGCGATGCTTTGCGTTACTGGCTCCTGGGACGAAGTGATCGACCGCATCGACGCTTTCCGCGAGGCCGGCGCGCGTAGCTTCGTGCTCCGTTTCGCGGCCCGTGATCAGATCGCCCATCTCGCCGCCTGCGCCGAAGCACTCACTCGGCGCGGATTGCTTGGGTAAACTATTGATCCTGCTAACAGTTAACGGCGCCCGTTCCTAACACCGACGAATAGGCGAAGTTCTCTGGCCCCCTTTTGTTCGCTGACTGGGGGATTTAAAACCACGTTTGGGCGGCGATTTTCCTGGCGACCTGGAGCGAGGCGCCGGCCACCCCACCACCAATACCGATGATGAGCGTGGTCTCACCCGGCTTGCGCTTGGCAATGGTAATCAAGATGCGCCCAAGCGTGATGAATACGAGAGGAAAGCCCGCGGCTTCCTCATCGGAAAAGACAAGTGGTGTTTGAGTGCTTAACAGCCGGGCGCAATGAAAACAAAGTTGAACTCTCACTGCGCGACCTGTTCAAGGTTCAAGGTTCTGAGTTCAACGCGGAACTTTTAGCCCGGAACCTTGAACTAACCAAGGGGAGAGGGTGTCCCCGCTGGGGGGACACCCTGGGGGGGTAATGCCGCAAACTTGAACAGAGGAGGTGAAAACTTCAAGCTTGCGCTCGGGAAACTGCAACGCCGGCGTTGGCCGGAACTACCCTAAGAACTCATCTCATTCTGCCCATAGAGTACTGGAGTTTTTTCAATTCGCCTTCCAGATAGAGATCTTTCAATTGGTGACGATCCAAATGCCCTTCGAGCGAACTCGCCGGATAAATCTTGGTACCGCAGCGGTGGCAGATGGCCGCGGGATAGATAGCATTGTTAAAAAATATGTCGAAGCACTCGTTGGTGGCTGGGGTTTCCATATTGTCCCTCTCTGTCGGTTTTTTGCAATGCGATGCAGCCAAAGTGCAATTGGTATACCAATAGCTGAGGAACCCCTTCGGATTAGCAAGGCGCCTAGATTCTAAAGGTTTTTGCGTTGGAATCAGCCGACGGCCGAGGCGCTGCTTGGCGTGGGATGGATTTTTCCCGTCCAAATCTTGAACGGGCTTGTCCAATCGTTGACAGTTTCGTTCGATTCAACCGGGGTCGACGAACGCCTACTACTCGGGCTTGCCAATGCTCTCGCTTCGCATAGTCAGTTGGGGGATGCTGATCCGCGACTACGTGCTCTGCTCGGGAAATTGCCGGCGACCTAAATTTCATATCTAATACGCCCCATGACGGCTCCAACAAAAGAATCCGACGACCCCCGCGTCCTGATCTCCGAACAACAATCGGGACGTTACGCAATCGGCACGATTGCGGTGGATAATCCGCGCACTCTCAATGCCTTGGACTTGAGCATGCTGCGGGCGATGGAAAGCAAACTGCTCGAATGGCGCGATCGAGAGGACATTGCCTGTGTCGTCTTGCATGCCGACTTGGAGAAAGCCTTTTGCGCCGGCGGCGACGTGAAGTCGCTTATCATGGCGCTGCAAAGTGAATCGAGCATTCGCTTTGCCGTCGAGTATTTCAAAACGGAATATTTCGTCGACTATCTCATCCAGGTTTATTCACTACCGATCCTTTGCTGGGCCGACGGCATCACCATGGGAGGGGGCATCGGCATCATGAACGGCGCCTTCTGCCGCATCGTCACCGAGCGCACGGTTATGGCCATGCCCGAGATCACAATCGGCCTCTTTCCGGACGTGGGCGGGACATACTTTCTCAATCGTTTGCCCGCAGGATTAGGGTTATTCCTTGGCCTCACCGGCGCGCGATTCAACGGCAGCGACGCCGTCGCCATCGGCATGGCCGACGGATTCGCGCTCTCGGGAAAGAAACAGGAAGTCTTCGCCGGCCTAACTCGACTCCATTGGGAGGCCGATCCCGTCAACAATCGAAAACGGCTGAGAAACTATCTCGATTTATTCGTCGATGCCGGCGCCGCCGGTAAATCTCAACTGCTGAAGCGCCTCGATACCGTCCGTGCTCTCGCGAAGCAGACGACGATCGAACAAATCGACCGCGCGTTCAGAAACTGGGACGGCGCCGACGATTGGATCCAAGAGGCGATTCGCGGTTATCTCGCCGGCTCACCCACCTCGGCCAAGGCAATCTTCGAGCAACTGAGAAGGGGAGGCGATTTATCCTTGAAGGAAGTTTTCTTGCGTGAATGGGACATGGCATTGAACTTTTGTATCCGCTCCGACTTCCGCGAGGGCGTGCGCGCGCGCCTCATCGACAAAGACCACAAGCCGAATTGGAATCCGCCGGCCTTGGCGCAATTGGCCGATGACGAAATCGACCGGCTCTTCTCCAAGCGGCATGGCCAAGATGACTTGCTGGCGAGAAAGTTCTCGGAGCTGATTCCCGAAAGGTGACCGCTTTGCTCGCTGTTAACAGCGACGGCTGGTTCGCGCGATGTATAGCGCCATCAGTGCGAGCGAACCGCTGGAGATCGTTTTCCCCTAAGGCTCTGCGATAATCCCGTGCGGTTCTACCGCTTCAGCGAAGGCGAAATCGCGGCGATAAAGAAGGCGAAGGGAAAATAGCGCGCCAACTTTTGTAAGCCATGGGCACACTGGGGGCGGTGAAAATTTACCGCCCCATCAGCTTTTGTACGAACCCTTCTTCTTCCAGCTTCTTCAAAAAACGGTCGGTGATAAAGTTCTTGGCGTCGACCTTGCCGGCCTTGGGGTCGGCGGCGACTAACGGGTCGACGACCGCCTGCATGGCCGCAAGCGAAGGATACGGCAGATCGGGAATACGAGTCTTGTTGTATTCGTACGCCTCCTTGAGCAATTCCTGATCGTTGACGCGGCTGAACTGCGCCAGCGCCTTTAACGTGTACTCCGGCTCGGTTTTGAAAATCTTGATCGTTTCCACATAGGCGCGCAAGAAATTTAGAATCTTGCCTTCGTTTTTCTGCAGCAACTTCGCGCTGCCGCAAATCCCGGTATTGAAGTAGGGAATGCCTAGGGCGCCGGCGTCGGCGAGAATATTGAAATTGAATTTCTTAGCCAGCGCTCCGAACGGAGCATTGAACACCGACCCGTCGACGGCGCCCGAGCGTAGCGCGGCGAGCCGATCGGCCTCGTTGCCAATTTGCAGGATCGTCACATCCTTCGGGTCCACGCCGAGCCGTCTCAGAAGGGCGCGGGCGCCGAAATCCGCCGACGACGCGAACCGGCTGATGGCAAACCGTTTGCCTTTCAACTCGCTTGCGCTCTTTATTTCCGGCCGGGTCACCAACTGGTAGCCCATTCGGTCATCGGTCATGGCGAAATAAACGAGATCGGCGCCGCGCAGATTGGCGGCCACTCCCGGCGGTCCGGTCAACTGCGCCAGGTCGACGTCGCCGGAAATCATGGCTTGAATCGCGGTGCTGCCGCCCGACACGTAAACGATCGTGGAGGCAAGACCGTATTTGGCGTAGAGCCCGCGCTTTTCCGCCATCGAAACTAAAAGCGCATGAGGATTCACCGAGCTGTAGACGACCCGGATCGTTTCCGCCGCGAACGGCTCGCCGAAATGAATAAAAACGCCCACAGCACACAAGAAAGTTCTAATCAGGAATTGCCGCATCATTGCCTCCGTTCGCAAAAGTACCGATCCCGCTCTTTGGTTATTATTCAAAGCAAGGCGCCAATGTCAACGAGGAGTCGGAAGCGATTGGAGCACCGGAGTGATGGAGTATGGGCGTGTTGGCAAACCCGAGAGGAGAGACCCCAAACCTCGCGCGCTACCCGCGCACGAATTCAGCCAGCGCGTCCCGCCAGTTTCGCATGAGCGGCAGGCCGATCTCTTCCGAGAGCAAACAGCGAAGCGGCGTATAACAGGGACGCGCGGCGATGCGCTTCATGTCCCGCTCATGGATAACCTCGATCAGCTGGTCGATCTCGGCGCGCGCGATGCCCCGCAAGCGACCCGCTTCCAGCGCAAACTCGTGGTAAGAACAAACACCGGCATTGGCGACGTGGTAAACGCCGTAGCGGCCTTTGGCGTGGATTTCCATGGTTCGGTCGATCAAATCCTCCACATAGGTCGCGCTCGACCAGATGTCGTCGATGGCGCGCACGCGCTTCCCGGCGCGAAGATCGTCAGCCACCGTGCAAAGAAAACTGCTCTTACCACCGCCGAATACCCAGGAAGTGCGAATCACGTAACTCCGCGCGCACGCCTGGCGCACGGCCTGTTCGCCGCCGATTTTGGTTTTGCCGTAAACGTTGACCGGCCGCGGCTCGTCTTGAATCGTGTACGGCGCGCGGCCCACCGGCTCGCCCTCGAAAGCATATTGCGTGCTGAAATGAATGATTTCCGCGCCGACTTCAGTCGCCGCTTCCGCGAGATAGCACGGCCCGTTACTATTCACCGCGCGCGCCTTGGCGGGGTTTTGCTCGCATTCGTCGACCTGGAGCACAGCGCAATTGGCGACCAGTTCAGGGGTTGCGTCCGCCACGCGCCGACGCACCGCGGCCTCGTCGGTGATATCGAGATCGCCGTGTTTGAGAGCCACGACGCGATGTTCTCCCGACAGCCGGCTTGCCAGATGGCTGCCGACGAGCCCAGCCGCCCCTGTGATAAGAATCTTCACTGCTGCCGACTGTAGAACGAGGAAGCGCCCGCATCAAGCGGGTCTGGACGAATGGCATGAACGGCGCGTGGGATCTACATCGAGGAGGTGCGACCGGCCTGGATTATTCACGGTCCGTGGAATAATCGCGGCTCTGTGTCAATCGAGGGGTGAGCCTGCTAACGAACGGAGTTCAAAACGTTCAAGCCGTTTAAGCCGTTCAAAACGATTTGAACTATTTGAACGAATAGAACGCTTCTTGAGGCACCGGCCCATTGCCTTCGCTCCGGAGGGCTCGCGCCTCGATTGCTATGACGTGTGAATAATGAGGATTTGCCGGCTGATTGCAACTGCACACTGCTTGCGGGGATGGCAAGCAATTTCCACCATCCCCGCTGGAAGAATTAATATTCGGGTTTGCGCCGGCGCAATTCTTCAAGCTCGGCCCGTTGGCGCTCGACCTCTAGCTGGTTTCGCTGGATCTGCTGATCCTGCTGTGTGGCCTGGTAATCGCGCCCCTGGAGTTGATCGCCGATGAGCGCCCCGGCGCCCAACCCGAGCAACCCTCCAATGGCCGCGCCTGCGGCTGGATGACGTACGGCAGAACCGATGATGCCGCCGGCCGCGGCGCCGCCAAGTGCGCCGATGCCCGCGCCCTTCTCACGAGTCGTGAGAGCGCCTCCTGCGCACCCGGTCACCAGCGTGCCCGCCAGCGCCACAGTCGCGACAAATGCGAAAAGTCTATCGGCCGCCTTGTCTTTGATGAGCATGTTGGCAACCTCCCTTTTGCCGGTTAGACGAACGGGCGGGAGGTTTGTTTACAGCTTGTTGCGCGATAAGAAAATCGCTACGATGACGGCTTGGGCGGTTCGGCGGCTGCCGACTGCGCGCCGCGTTTGTCTTCGACGAGATCCAGGTAGACGCTGCCGAATAGAATCTTGCTGCTGAGTTTGATCGGCAGGCGCCGCTCATCGGCGGAGATCCAGATCGTGGCCTCGTTTAACCGACTCGCGTAGCCCTTCTTGGTGGTGTTCTGAATACGCGGGATGATTTTGAATGCGTCCACCTTTCCCGACGATAGCTCCACGGGTTCCCTTTTCTCGACGTGCAACTCCAGTAGATAGCGGTAGCGCCCGCCGAAAATGTTGAAGTACAGGCGGTCGCCGACTTTGAAATCGACGCTGCGGGCCAAATAGGCCGCCGTAATCGGATCCAGGGTATTCTGCGATTTGAACTCGTAGACCCGCGGTTTCTTCCCGACCTGCCGGCGGTTCACCGCCCAACGCTTGTTGGAATGGGTGTAGATAGCTTCGGTGTCGATGACCCGGGAATTCTCCCGCTGGCTGAATTTGAAGTGAGACGGCGAGAGCGCTTTAGCATCGAACGTCGAGGTTATGGAATCGCGCATCTTCCAGATCAGATCCAACATTCTCGACGATTTGGCCTCCACCTGCACTTTTAAAACTTTTTTACCGTCAACGACCATTGGAGTGGTATCGATGTCCGCGAAGGCAACTGACACCAGGCCGTTCCAATGGGCACGGTAAGATTGTTTCTCACCGCCTTCGAACGGAAGGAATTTCGGTTGGTAGACCGGCACCGACTCGGGTTTGACCGGCAGCGCCTCGCCGGCCTCGGAGGCGGAAACGCACAGGATGGCGAGAACAATCCAGGAGCTTGTCAAAAAACTTGCTATAAACTTCTTCATTCAACGCCTTTAGACGGACACCAACCGAAAACGTTTAACCTAAGATGCGACAAAATACAAAATACAGTCCATTCGGGTTCCTGTAAAGGGATGAAGTTCTTGAAATCATTGAGCCGGCAGAGGTTTTCGCTAGTACCCGGCACGGACCTCACCGCACCCCAAGCAAACATCGGCAGTCCCGTGCGAGACTTTGGCAAACTCAGAGGTGAGATCAGATCTTGAGATCCACAATAGCAAAGAGAAAAACTCTTGCGTACCGCGTCGGATGGTGCCACAGTACCTGCAATTACACTCGAGTCCTTTCTCGCCGGGCTCGGGGCAAGGGTTTATGAATCTACCGCGGCTGCTGATCGTCGACGACGAAATAAGCGTCCGAGAGTCCCTCAAGTTCGTCTTCAGCAAGGGTTTCTCAGTGCTCGAAGCCAACTCTCTCGAGTCCGCCGTCGCCAAAGTGAAAGAATTGCGGCCTGCGGTGGTCCTACTGGACATACTCATGCCGAGGACCGACGGCATCGAAGTGTTGCGCCAGATTAAAGCGATCCATCCAGGCTGCGAAGTAATCATGCTCACGGCGTTAAGTAACCACCAGGTCTCCGCCAAGGCGCTCGATTTCGGCGCGTTCGACCTGGTGGGAAAACCGTTCGACGTCGTCGATCTGCTGGCCAAAGTCAATAGCGCGTTGGCGAAGGCCACCATGCAAGAAAAAGCAGCCCTGCCGCAGTCCTAGCCGCCGTTGAAGTTTTTTTATCGTCATCGCAGGACGCAAGATGCTCGGCTCGGCCTCTTCGGGCTAGCCCTTCTTTTTCTCGCCGGGTGCGCGTTCCTCAAGCAGTGTGCCTATGAAGGCGTCAACCGCGACCAGTGGCAGCAACCGCAGAAGGTCATTGAAGCGCTCGCGCTTCGCCTCGGCCATCGCGTCGCCGATCTCGGTTCAGGGAGCGGATACTTTACCTACCGGCTTGCCGAAGCTGTCGGCCCCCAAGGCAAAGTCTACGCGGTGGATATCGACCAGGAAATGAACGACCTGCTTGCAAGAGCGATCAAGGAGAAAAACATCGGCAACGTCGAAGTGATTCTCGCCCGGCTCGATGACCCATTGCTTCCGCCCACCGGCGTCGACCTCGTGTTTACCGTGAACACTTACCACCACTTCGAAAATCGGGTCGCTTACTTTGAGAGGGTGCGAAACTATCTCCGCCCCGGCGGGCGGATCGCGATCATCGATTTCGACCGGCGCGCCTGGTTCGAGGGGATGTGGAAACACTACACTCCGGTGGAGTTCATCAAGCGGGAGATGGAACAGGCCGGCTATGGCTTGCAGCGTGAATTGACGTTCCTCGACCGACAATCGTTTTTGATTTTTGTGCCCCACCCGCTCGCCGCGCCGCCTGCGCCGAGTAGCCCCGCCGACGGCAGCGCAACGCGGGGCGCTCGGCAGAATTGACTGTGTTCAGTCTTTCTTGCCCTCCGGGATCTCCGATTTAACTGATTTCGCGGTGGCCGGGCGTTCGCCGAGCAACCGAAACGAATTGAACACAGCGGTTAGAACTTCCTGCTCTTTGGTCGGCGTGCCTTCCCAAAAAGCGGACATGATGAAAGTCACGGCGTAGTCTTTCTTGAAGGGATAAGAATGAATGCCAGCGACGATGATTGGCTTGCCCGCGGGCATCTTATGGAGGGTCGCGATATAGAATTTGATGGCGATGCGATTGGAGAGATCACGGCGCTCGCCGACGGTCATGGCCGACGCCTTGATATTCTCGGCGATGGTTTTATACACCTGCTCGATCGTCTGGGACATCAGCGCTTCGACCCGCGCCGTGACCTCTTCAGCCGCCGGGTTGTCCGTCTCAGCATTCTTTGTGCCGCTCTTTTCCACGATCGCCGTAAAGGAGCTGCCGTTGGGCCCTTGCAACAGAGCACGAATGTCCCGATTCGCCTCCCCTTCGGGCAGGTTTTGGAGCTGCCAACCGGCCGGATATTGAAAGGAGTAGCCATAGTCTCTATCGTAGAATTCTTCAATCCTAGATTGTGCGGGCGCGCCGCTAGCGGCAAAGAGCGCCATCGACAACGTAACGAACCGAATAGTACCAGCCCTCGCAGTCCGAAAATGGGCCTTCATCACGGCGACAACCATAGCACAATCCACCCAGGCGACGGAACGGACGATGAATTTTTCTCTGCACCATGAGAGACGCACTGGTAGGAACGGCGCCGACCGCCCGGCGGGCATTCGTTTGTGGAGCCCCACGGGCAGACCCGTGGGGTGGGATTCTGAGCAAGAGATCCGGGCCGGGACTCGAGTCGAAGGGTCGCTTGCCCCGTCACACGAAAATAGGTAATTTACCGACAACCGGAGATCCCTTGGCGAAACAGTATTTGCTCAAAAACACTAGCCCGACCCTTTCCCGACCGGCCAAACTCGACTACCGCAAGGAGCTGAACGAGGCGCAGTTCGAGGCGGCTACCACCCTCGAAGGACCGCTTTTGATCATCGCCGGGGCGGGCACGGGTAAAACCCGGACGCTGGTCTACCGCGTCGCTCATCTGATCGATGTCGGCGTCGATCCCCGCTCCATCTTGCTCTTGACCTTTACCCGCCGCGCCGCCGAAGAGATGCTGCGGCGCGCGAGCCTGTTAATCGACGACCGCTGCAGCCAGGTGGCGGGGGGGACGTTTCATTCCTTCGCCAACCTGGTGCTGCGCCAGTTTGGCCGCCGCATCGATCTCTTGCCCTCGTTCACCATCATGGACCGCTCCGATAGCCAAGACGCGATCCAACTCCTGCGCGCCGAGTTGGGGCTCAATAACAAAGACAAACGGTTTCCGCGCAAGCAGACGGTGGCGGAAATTTTCAGCATGGCCGTCAACAAACAAACTACGGTTTCCGAGCTGATCGAACGGGAGTATCCCCATCTGGCCGACTCCCTGGACGACCTCCTGCGCCTCCACGAGGGCTACGTGGGTTACAAGTCGAACAAGACCCTGGTCGACTACGACGACCTGCTGACCCGGCTCAAAGATCTGCTGGCGAATCACGAGGACGTGCGCCGCCGCCTCTCGGACACTTACCGCTACATCATGGTGGACGAGTACCAGGACACCAATCACTTACAGTCCCGCATCGTTCGCCTGCTGGCGACGAGCCATGACAACGTGGCGGTGGTGGGCGACGACGCGCAAAGCATCTATTCCTTCCGCGGCGCCGACTTTCGCAATATTATGGATTTCCCCACGATCTTTCCGGGCACGCGGATTATCAAGCTCGAAGAAAACTACCGCAGCACGCAGCCGATTTTGAATCTCACCAACGAGATCATCGGGCGCGCCAGCGAGCGCTATGAAAAAACTCTTTACACGCGCAAGCGCGCCGGCGACATGCCCGCGCTGGTGCAAGCGGACAGCGAGCAGATGCAATCGCGCTTTGTCTGCCAGAAAATCCTGGAGTTAAGAGAAGAAGGCGTGCCGCTCTGGGACATGGCGGTGCTTTTCCGCTCGAGCTTTCACTCCTTCGATCTGGAATTGGAGCTGGCGCGCCACAACATTCCCTTCATCAAGCGTGGCGGTTTTCAGTTCATGGAAACCACCCACATCAAGGATCTTCTCGCCCACTTGAGAATCCTCGCCAACCCGCTGGACGCGATCTCCTGGGGCCGCGCGTTGCAACTTCTTGAAGGCGTCGGCGCGCAGATGAGCCAAAAGATCATCCGCTGGCTCCTGGAGGGAAGCCAGCCGGTGGAGCGGCTGCGCACCTTCGAGGCGCGCGGCAAAGTCGCCCATGGCCTGAAAACTCTCGCCCAGGTTTTCGACGCAGCGTCCCAGGCGGAGCGGCCGGTGGAGCAGACGCAATACCTCATGCAGTATTATCTGCCGATTCTCAAACGCAACCATCCGGAAGATCATCCGAAGCGACTCAGGGACCTTGAACATTTTCAAGGCATCACGGAGCGCTACCGCAGCCTGGAGCGGCTGTTGAGCGATATGGCGCTGGAACCGCCCAATGACAGCGTGGCGGGCGTACTGGTGGTGGACCCGGACGAAGGACCTCTGGTGCTTTCAACCATTCACTCGGCCAAGGGACTGGAATGGCACTCGGTGTTCGTCATCTGGGCGCTGGAGGGGCGCTTCCCGTCTTTTTACAACATCAACAGCCGGGAAGAGCTGGAGGAAGAGCGACGACTGCTCTATGTGGCCGCCACCCGCGCCAAAGAAAATCTCTTTATCACCTATCCGATCCGAATCTTCGACCGCGCTCTGCGTATGGTGTTATCGCGCCCGTCGCAATTCATCGAAGACATCTCGGAAGATATTTTGGAACCCATGTCGATCGTCGACGAGGAACGTAACTGGAGTTGGGAGAGTTAAATCATGGTGCGATGTCTGCTCTATATCGTCGTGTTCATCAGCGGCGCCGTCCTGATGGGGCTGGAGATCGTCGGCAGCCGGGTGCTGGCGCCCTACTTCGGCAGCTCGATTTTCGTGTGGGGCAGTTTGATTTCGGTGGTCATGACCGCGCTCAGCGTGGGCTACTACTGGGGCGGCTGGCTGTCGGCGCGCGAACCCTCCTACGGCCGGCTGCTGGCGCTGCTGCTCATTCCTGGTGTCATGATATTTTTCCTGCCTTTCCTGTACCCGACCATGAACGAATGGATCGCCGGCATCGATTTCGGCAATCGTTTGAATCCGCTGATTGCGTGCAGCATCTATTTTCTGCCGCCGGGAATTTTTCTCGGCACCATTTCTCCCTACGTCATCCGCCTGGCGGCGACGACGATCAACGCGGTGGGCAGCACCGCCGGCACCCTGTACGCCATTTCTACTTGCGGCAGCATCTTAGGCACGCTGCTCACCGCCTTCTATCTGATACCGGTCATGGGCGTGAGCAATATCATCCATGCCCTCGGCATCACGCTGGCGTGCCTCGCGCTTCTCCTCCTGCCGCTGGTGCGCCTGCGCGCCGTCGCCGTGAGACGCGCCGTGACCGCCCTCTCAATCGCCGTTTCCATGGCCCTGTCCTTCCCGTCCGTCGCCTGGGCCAGGATCAAGTCGCTGTTAGAGAAGGATACTTTCTACCACCGCATCCGCGTCGAAGAAGACGAGGAAGCGCGCTACATGTATTTCGACCGAACCCTGCAGAGCGCCATGAACCTCAAAGATCCGACGGGGCTCAGGCTGATTTACTCGCGTTATACCTCGCTCGGCTTCGCCCTCCGGCCCGACGCCAAAAAAATGCTTCTGATCGGCTTGGGCGGCGGCTCGATCCCGAAGAAACTGCAAAAGGAATTTCCCAATTTGGAAATGGACGTGGTCGAAATCGATCCTGAAGTCATTCAGATCGCGAAAAACCACTTCAACGTGCGCGAAAGCAAGAACCTTCGACTCCACGCCCAGGACGGCCGGCTTTTTCTAAACCGCAGCACGAACCGATACGACATTATCATGATCGACGCCTACTATTCCGACGCCATGCCTTTTCATCTCGCCACCAAGGAATTTTTCGAGCTCGCGCAGCGCAAGCTCACGCCGAACGGCATCATCGTCGCCAACCTCATCAGCGCCGTGACCGGACCGTCCGGCAGAATCGCCCGCGCCTTCATCAAGACTCAGCGCCCTATTTTCCCGCAGATTTACGTCTTCGCCGCGCGCCGGCCCGACAATCTCAGCATCCAGACCGTTCAGAACGTTATCATCATCGCCACCCGGGACAAACAGCGCATGGATATCAAAGAAATCGTCAAGCGGGCGGCGGCTCTCGACAAAGGGCTGTTCCCGGACCCGATCCAAGATATCGGCGTCGCCTACTACGACGGGCCGTTGCCCGATCAAGATGTCCCGGTGTTGACCGATGACTACGCTCCTACGGATAACTTGCTTCATCCTTAGCGTTATCGCCGTCCCTTCCTGCGCTCTGTTTCACGACCCGCCGTTCGAGCGGGTCGTCCGCGTACAAGCCCTGGCCGATCCCAGTTTCAGGGGACGCAACCCGGGTTGGATTGAGGAATTGCGCGCGCGCATCGAAGCCGCTTCGGTTTACTTCGAGCGCGAGTTCGAAATTCGGTTTGTCACGGTCAACGCAGCCGCCTGGCCGGAGCGGGAACGTATTGCTTCGACCGCGGGTCTCATGGTGAAACTCAAGCAGGATTTCCCGACGCAAAAGAATGATGGCGCCTTCGATGTCATCGTCGCCTTCACCGCCGAACCCATCAGTCGCTACCTGCCTACCGGTCGCCCCCGCGTGGACCGCATCGGCGACTGCCGAATCGGCCTGGGGAATTACGTGGTCACCACCGTCAGTGGAGCTATTCGCAGGACACCCGAACAGTCGGAGCTTGATTACGACACCGTGGCCTTGATCCATGAGCTCGCCCATCTTTTCGGCGCCGAACATGTTCAAGACACCGCCTCGATCATGCATGAATCCTTCGATTACCGATCGGCGTTCGACATGAAAAACCGCGGCGTCGTTTTGAAGAATAGGAATTGCCCGTTTGCTAAATAGGATTGTATTGATTTTTTTTGGACGATTTGAACCGCTTGAACTTTTTGAACGGCTTGAACGTTCGACGCGCATTGTTCCAATCGTTCAGTTCGTTCAAGACGTTCAAGCCGTTTGGTAAAATCCAATGCTGAAAAACCTGCGCGTCGTCCTCGTCCGCCCGCGCGGCTCGGGCAACATCGGCTCCATCGCTCGCGCCATGAAGAACATGGGAGCGCGGGAGCTCGCCATCGTAGGGACGGCGCGCACGCGCAGCTTCTGGGCCAGAGCGATGGCGGTTCACGGTAGGGACATACTCAGTGAAGCGAAGTGCTACGGCACGATCCGCGAAGCGATCGCCGACTGTACGCTGGTGGTCGGGACGACCTGCCGCGGCGGCCTCTACCGCAAGCACAGCCAAAGTCCGCGGGAAGTCGCGCCGACGATCGCCGCCGCCGCGCGCGCCGGCAAGGTCGCTTTGATCTTCGGACCGGAGGATCACGGCCTGAGCAATCAGGATCTCGAACCTTGCCAGTTGCTCGTCAGCATACCCGCTCATCCGGAATATCAGTCGCTGAACGTGGCCCAGGCCGCGGTTATTTGCCTCTATGAAATCTTTCTCGCGTCGCTGGCGGAATTTCGAGAGGAAGGAATTCAGCGGGCGCGCGCCGAAAACATCGAGCGGCTCTACGACATCATGCGCGACGCGCTTTTAAAAATAGGCTTTCTCGACTCGGAGAATCCCGAGCACATGCTGCTCGCTTTTCGTCGCATTCTCGGCCGCGCCGGTTTGGAAGAAACCGACGTGCGGATCTTCACCGGCCTGTTTCGCCAAATCGAGTGGTATGCCGAGAAAGGTTGGAAAGTGGTCGAGGAAAAAGAAAAACGGGGCGTAAAAATTCGCTAGCAGGCTGTCCATGAACGTCAACCATTTTGAGCTTAAAAAAACGGCTCTGCTATTCTTTGATATCCTCAACGGCTACGTTCCCGAAGCGGGAGCCGGGAAACCCCGGCTTCTCAAGCCGTGGATTCAGAATGCCGTCCGGCTCGGCAAAGCGGGACGCGCCGCGGGGTTGCCGGTCTTCTTCGCCAAGGGCAACCACCGGCCCGACAACGCCACCACGGCCCTGATTCTCACCGACACGAACAATTCACTGACGCCTTGGCCCAATGGCGAAGTCGTGAAGGGCAAGATGCACGTCATCGCCGGCGACAAAAGCTCGGAGGTGCTCGCAGAGCTGGAACCCAAGCCTGAGGACTACTACATCGTAAAATATCGCTGGAGCGCCTTTTTCCAAACCTACCTCGACCTCGCGCTGCGCACCCGCGGCATCGACACGATCATCGTCTCCGGCGGCTCCACCGATGTCGGCGTCGCCTCCACTGTGTATTCGGGCAGAGATTTGGACTATAACATGATCGTCGTCAGCGACGCCTGCGGCACGTCTCATGACCAGCGCGCCCACGATACTCTTATAGAGCTGATCTTCCCGCGCATGTCGCGGGTGCGTACGACGGACGAAGTCCTTAAGATGATCAGGAACGCAAATACGAAGTAGCAGAAATGAAAATCCGAAAGCCATTGGCAATGCTTATTGTTTGCGCCGCTCTGAGCCTCGCATCGGGCGCAACCGCGCAGGAGAAGCTCGAAAAGTTTCGCTTCGTTCATCTGGAGTTCAGCGGCACGCAGGCCGCCCCGTTCATCGCCAAACGCGCCAAAGCTTTTGAAAAGCAAGGTTTGGATGTCGAGATCATTCGCATCGGCGGCAGCTCGAGGGTGGTTCAAGCGATGGTGGCAGGGGAAATCAAGATGGCCCATGTCGGAGCTGCCACAGTGGTCGAAGCGAACCTGTCAGGGGCGGACATCGTGATCATCGCCTCGACGGTCAATGTGCCGGCGTTCCACATGATGGCGGCGCCCCACATCAAGAGCCCCGGCAACCTTAAGGGAAAGAAGCTCGGCATCAGCCGGTTTGGCGGCGCAACGGAGCAATTGACCCGGCTGCTGCTGGAGAAGTGGGGTATCGACTCGACCAAGGAAGTGACACTGATACAGATGGGCGGGGTGCAGGAGACCGCCGGCGGGCTGATCGCCAAGGTCGTGGATGCCGGGCTATTGAGTTCTCCTCAGCATCTCCATGTCAGCGATGCCGGCTTTCACTCGCTCGCTAATCTGGCGGAGATTGGAATTCCGTATATGAGCGGGTCCATCGCCACCACGAAAACATTCATCAGGACCCAACCGGATCTGGTGCGTCGTTTTACCAGAGGGCTGCTGGAAGGGATCAAAATCTACAAGACCGACAAAGAGTATTCCCTCCGAGCATTGGAGCAGTTTACGCGCAACAAGGACGCGAGAGTCGTGAGCGCGGTATGGGAAGAATATGGCAATAAAATCATCCAGAGAGTCCCCTACCCAAGTCCGGACGGGCTGCAACTTATTCTAGAGGACGTGGCGATGAGAAAACCCGAGGCCAAGAGGCTAAAGCCCGCTGACCTTATGGACGGGCGCTTTGTAAAAGAGTTAGAAGAGAGCGGTTTTGTGAAAACTCTGTACGGCGACAAATAAAGGGAGAAAATTATGGCAACAAACGGAACACCATTAGTCGGAGTCAGCAAAAACATCAAACAGATTGGCCGCACGGATCTTCCCGGTGGAGGTTCCGTCGTGATCGAGAACGGTTACGCGTACGTCGGCCATATCGACCCGCCTTTTGGCACGTCGATCGTCGACGTAAAGGATCCCAAGCGCCCCAAGCTGGTGGCGCAGCTCGAAGTTCCGGAGGGCATTCACTCGCACAAGGTCCGCGTCAGCGGCGACGTGATGCTGATCAACTACGAGCGCTACAAAACCAAAAGCGAACCGCAGGCCGGGCTCAAAGTCTTCGACATCTCCGACAAAGCCAAGCCGCGGGAGATCGCTTTTTACAAAACCCACGGCAAAGGGGTGCACCGCTTCACCTTCGATGGCCGCTATGCCTACATCTCGCCGACCATGGAGGGTTACCTCGGCAACATCGCGGTGATTCTCGACATGAAAAATCCGCAGAAGCCTGAGGAAGTATGCCGATGGTGGGCGCCGGGGCAATGGACGGCGGGCGGTGAGAAGTCGACCTGGAAAGGCACCGACACCCGTTGCCACCATCCAATTCGGCGCGGCGACCGGCTCTACATCAGTTACTGGCACGGCGGCTTTGCCATTGTCGACATCACGGACATGAGCAAACCGAAAACCATCAGCATGCTCGACTGGAGCCCGCCCTACCCTTGCCCGACGCACACGACGCTGCCGATGCTGAACAAAATAATGGATCGCGACTGGCTCATCGTCACCGACGAAGAAGTCGGCGAGAAGTTGAACGAAACCCACAACGCCTTTCTCTGGGTCGTCGATATCACCAAAGAAGACTTGCCGTTGCCGGTCGCGACTTTCATCGTGCCCTTTGACGGCAAATCGACGCACGAATTCCGCTTCGGCGCGCACCAGCCCGCCGAGCAAGTCTACGGCAACACGCTTTACGTCACCTGGTTCGGCGGCGGCTTGCGCGCCGTCGATTTTTCCAACCCGTATATTCCCAAGGAAGTGGGCTACTACATCCCGCAGCCAGGCAGAGGACAGAAAGTGGTCATGAGCAACGACGTCTACCACGACAAGGACGGCAAGCTCTATCTGATAGACCGGTATGATGGTTTGGAGATTCTAGAGAGCCAAATCTAAAGAGCTAGAATCGTTCAAATGGTTCAAAACGTTCAAGCCGTTCAAGCCGTCTGAACCGGAAGATTTGTAGGGTGCGCTTGTGCACCGTTTCCGTCGATTGCGCTCGCGCGCCATCTTGCGCCCCTATTCTGATCGGTAGATAATGAACCCATGCGCGAGTGACCGACTGGCCATACTCCACGTTTCATCGATATGTCCGGCGCGGCGCTTATCCGACTGACTGGGCGACTGGTGGGGAACCTCAAGAGGGAGATTTCGGCGAATAAGATGGTGCGCAAGCGCACCCTACGATACTGATGACCGCCATGAGGTGGACTTCGGGGAATGAGACTCCCTCAGGGAGTAACGAATGGACCAGATAGAAACATGGCGGACGAAAGTAACATCGGCTTGAGTCGCAGAGAGTTCCTGACCACGGCAGCCCTGGCCGGGACTGGATCTCTTTTGGGATTGCGACGTGACTCGGCCGCAGCAGAGCGCAAGGGACCCGTTCGTATCGGCGCGTTGACCGATTCTTGGGGACCGACGCCCAGCATGGTGGGGCTTCGCGATGGTCTTGAGAAGCTGGGCTACCGGGAGAATAAAGATTTCGTGATCGGCGTCCGATTCACTCAAGGGGATGTCGCCGCTCTTCCCGTGGCCGCGCGAGAACTTGTGCAGCGCGGTGTGGATATTCTTTTAACCGGAAACCCCGCCGCGGCCAAGGCAGCTCAGGCAGCGACTAAACAGATTCCAATTGTCTTCTACGGCGCGGGCGATCCCATAGGGCTGGGATTAATCCAGAGTTTTGCCCGTCCCGGGGGCAACATCACTGGAGTTACGGATATAGACCTCGAGTTGGACACCAAGCGTCTGGAGGTTCTTAAGGAGATGATACCCGGGCTCAAACGGGTATTGTTCTCCTATGACCCGTCCGAGGTCTTCGCTACGGCCCAGGCTAAAAATTACCGGGACACTGCCCGGCAGTTAAATATCACTCTAATCGAGAAACCAGTGCGAACCGAAGACGAGGCAAAGGCAACATTTGCCAAGATTCAAAAGGGTGAGGTGCACGGCATCGTGGTGCCGCGCTCGCTTTCCTTCAACATCCCTGGCTTTGCCCTGGAGGCTACGTCTCAACGGGGGATCCCGACTATGTTTTTTACCGTTTGGTACGTGGAAAATGGCGGCCTTGCGAGCTACGGTTCGAATTACCATGAATCCGGCCGAATGGCCGCGCGCTTGGTAGACAAGATTATCAAAGGTGTAAAACCCTCTGAGATTCCGGTTGAAGTGAACCACAAGATCGAATTTGTCGTCAATCTGAAGGTTGCGAAGGCATCAGGGATCAAGCTCGCCCCGGAGGTATTGTACCGGGCGAACCGAATCATCCGATGAATCACTAACACGCAGCGAAAGGAGACAAGGAGATGTGTAAATCAAAGAGGCATCAGAACGGTTTGTTTTTGATGGGCCTGCTTCTCGTTGGCCTTCTGGGAACAGCCGGTGTGTCCTCGGCCATCGAGGTGGGTGAGAAGGCGCCCGACTTCAAGCTGCCGGGCACCATGGGGCTCGACGTTTCCCTGAGCGAGTTCCGGGGCAAGAAATGGGTCCTGGTCGAGTTCTATGGCGCGGATTTCCAGCCTACCTGAGCGGCGAATCTGACGGCCAGGAAGGCCGACTACAACCGGTTCCAGGCCCTGGGTATACAAAACCTCGGCATCAGCGCCAACGCGACTTTCTCGCAGCAGACCTTCGCCGACTCGCTGAAGTTGCCGTTCCCGCTGCTCAGCGACTTTCCGGAGCGAAAGGTCATCCGCAGCTACGGTGTACTCAACGAAAAGGCGATGGTCGCGAAACGATCTTTCTTTCTCGTCGATCCGCAGGGAATGATCCGCAAGAAGTGGATCATCGAGAACCCGGGCGTGACGGTCGTCTATAGCCCCACTCTGCTAAAGGATATCGAGGAGATCGTCGGTAAGAAGAAATGAAGGGGCTCGCGGGCTGCCGAGGCGCGATCGTCGGTGAGTTGCCGGCCATGCGCCCCCTCGGTAGCCCCGCCGCGCCGACGCGGCGGCGAAGGGAAATGGATCATCGAGCAAAGAAGAGAAGCGCAGGACTGCTCATCGCGCTGGTGACGATCCTTGGGGCGCTGCAAGCGCGTGGGGCCGAGGTGGCGGAGTTGCTGCAAAAACTCAACTTGACCGCCTATTCTCGCGGCACAAAGCCTCCGGAGTTCAATGGCACCACGGCCGAGGGCCGGACACTGTCCCTGGCTTCCCTGCGAGGCAAGGTCATCCTTCTCAACTTCTGGGCGAGCTGGTGTCAAGAGTGCCGGCCCGAGATGCCGCTGTTCCAGCGAGTGCACCGCGAACTTGCGGCGCAAGGGCTCGGTGTTATAGGGATCAATGCCCGCGAAGGGACAGCGGCTATCCGCGCCTACGCCAAGGAACTGGGTTTAACCTTCCCACTCGTTACAGACTCAAAGGGAGAAATTAACGCGGCTTACGGAGTCATCGGTCTGCCCACCACATTCGTAATCGCCCGTGACGGTCGTGCGGTGGCCCGGGGCGTGGGACCGAGAGAATGGGGAAATGAACACGCTTTGGCAATCATTCGAGCGCTTCTAGCTGAGCCGGTGGCCACTAAAACAGAGCCGTGAAATTCTTAATCGTACTCGTGGCAAGGGACAACTAGAGTCGTTCAAATAGTTCAAAACGTTCAAGCCGTTCAAGCCGTCTGAATCGGAAAATTTGTAGGGTGCGCCTGCGCACCTTGTCCGTAGATTGCGCTTGCGCACCGTCGACAATTACTCCTTGCGCGCTTTCCTCCCCTCTTCCATCTCCTCCGGCGTCCGCGGCCAATCGTCCTTAAGCAAGCGGGACAAGCTTCTATCTGCCAAGAGCTTCCCCCCCGTCTGGCACTTCGCGCAGTAGTTGGTTTCGTTTTCCGCGTAGACGATACGCTGCACCGGCGCGCCGCACACCGGACAGGGTTTGCGGTACTTGCCATGCACCGCCATCTCGTTGCGGAAGGCCGTGACCCGTTCGGGAAAATTTTTGCCGGTGTGTTTGCGCAATCGCTCGATCCATTCGCTCAGGCATTCCTTCGTTGCCCGGTAGAGCCTTTCGATCTCGTCTTCACTTAGCTGCCTGGTCTGCTTCACCGGCGATAGTCTTGCGCGATGAAGAATCTCGTCGGAGTACGCGTTGCCGATGCCGCTGAACACATGGGGATCGGTCAATGTTCGCTTGAGCGTATGATTCTCGCGCGTGAGAGCGTCGCGAAATGCGGTCAAGTCGGATTCGAAAATTTCCAGCCCTTTTGGATCAAGTTCCGCTAATTTCTCCCTCCCGCGAACGAGATGAAGCGACGCCCGCTTCTTGGTGCCCATCTCGGTCAGAAGCAGCGTGCCGGATGGGAAATCGAACGCGGCGTGGCCGTATTTTCTCGGCACGGCGGCGCCGCGCCTCTTCCAGTGAAAGCGCCCGGTGATCATCAGATGAAAAACCAGGAAGAGATCGCCTTCGAGCTCGAAGACGATGCGCTTGCCAATGCGGTGGAAGCCGAGAACTTTCTTCCCCTCGGCGGCGCGGATCGGCGGCTCGAAGGAGCGCAGCAGAAACGGGCTCGCCAGGCGGATTTTCTCAAGCGGCTGGTTGAGCAGCCGCGCTTGGAGGGCTTCGATGTAGATGGTGATGTCGGGCAATTCGGGCATGGTAGGGGAGATCGAAGATCGAGAATGGAGGATCGCGATCTTCAATCCTCGATCATCGATCCGGCGACATTGGCTAATCTCTTCGCATCCTGTGCGGTTGAACCTCCCCCTCTCTTTTCTCCCCCGCGACGCGGGGGAGAAGTAAGAGGGGGTTGAACGGCTGGAACGATTTGAACGGTTTGAACCTCTTAGTGCAGTTGCCCGCTCTCCCTCAAGGTTAGAAACTCCTTCGCCTGCATCGGGAAAAGAACCCCTAAGAGAATGTCTTCATCGCTTTTCGCCAATGGACCGAGATCCTTGATCGCCTTGTCCCAATCCCCCGGGTCTGCCATCTCGCCGGACCGTTGCGAATAGTCGGGCTGCTTATCTTTCATGATCTTCTTGATCAGCTCCGGATTCACGGTGCCGGGCGGGCGGCCGTATTTGCCCTTGACGTAATCGCTGGTCTCCTTCGTGACGATCTTGTATCGCTCGCCGGCAAGAACGTTCAGCACCGCTTGGACACCCACGATCTGGCTCGTTGGCGTGAGCAGCGGCGGGTGGCCGAGATCTTTTTCGACGCTCGGCGTCTCTTTAAGCGCGGCATCCATCAAATCCATTCGCTTCGCTTCCTTTAACTGGGCCACCATGTTCGAGATCATTCCGCCGGGAACCTTGTGAATGAAGACATCGGCGCTCACGCCGGTGTAACCGGTTTCGTACTGTTCGTACTTTTCTTTGATCTCCCGAGTGATCCGTGTCGGCTCCTCCAGGAGTTTCACGTCGATTCCCGTATCGAACGGCGTGTCTTTCAATGACGCCACCATCGTTTCGGTGGCGGGATGCGCCGAACCGAAGGATAGCGGCGAGAGCACCGTGTCGATCATGTCTACGCCCGCCAGGATCGCCATCAGGTGGCACATGCTGGAGGTGCCGCCCATGTCGTGACAGTGGAGGAGAACCGGAAGCTTGCCCTTCGCCCGCTCTTTGATCCCCTTGATGATTCTGTAGCTATCGAACGGCGTCATGATCCCTGTGGCATCCTTCAACGATAACCAATCGGCGCCGATCTCGATCAGTTGTTCAGCGTACTCCATCCACTTTTCCAGCGTGTGCACGGGGCTCACCGTGTAGTTCACCTCCACATGGGCCTCGCCGCCGAGTCGCTTCACCGCTTTCGTCGCGCTCTCGATGTTTCTAAAGTCGTTGGTCGCCTCGAATATACGAAACACGTTCATGCCGTTGGCGATCGCCCGCTCGACAAACGTGCAGACGATTTTATCTGTGTACGGCCGGTAGGCTAAAATATGTTGCCCGCGCAACAGCATCTGCAACTTGGTTTTAGGCATCACCGACTTGATTCGCCGCAGCCGCTCCCAGGGATCTTCCTTTAAATAGCGCATACAAACATCGAAGGTCGCGCCACCCCAAACCTCCACGGCGTGAAAGCCGCAATTATCCAGCGACTCGCACAACGGGAGCAGATCGTCGGTGGTGACCCGCGTTGCCAGTTTGCACTGCTGCCCGTCGCGCGGCGTAAGATCGGTGATTTTCACCCTTCGGCTCCCGACCGGCTCCGTAAGCAGCCTATTCATATCAACCGCGAGCTGACCCAAAACATCTTGCGTGCTCATAGGAAGTCTCCTTATCGGAACTCAAACCCTCTTTCCTGCACCGGTTATAGGCCATTTTTGTGATTGCGGCAAAGCGCAGAGCGGTCCGTCATCACCGTCTCGGATACGGATTGCCTTGCTTTTCTCACTCCGTTCTTCTAGAACTCGATCAATTCCTACACCCACCCAGTGACCGAACAAACCACAACCGATCTTTCCCCGCGCGACTTTCTTTCAGCCTGCATTGTCCCCTGCTCCAACCTGACGCCGTCGATGATGGTGGCGACATTGGGAATCGCGCTCCCTGAAGTTAGGCAAACCTTCTCGCTCTCCGAAATAGCAGCCGGCAGTCTTTTCTCGGTGATGATGATCGTCGCGGCGGTGACGAGCGGCATCGCCGGGCGTCTTGCCGACCGGTTCGGACCGAAAACTGTACTGATTACGGGGTTAAGTCTTTTGGCGTTGGGATTCGGCGGGGCCGGGATCAGCGGCCAGAGGATTTTGTTTTTCTCCTGTCTCGCTCTTACCGGAATCGGCTATGGCTTCACTCCGCCGTCGCAGTACGCAATCATGTACGACCTGTTACCGCGGCGGCGCGGCCTCGGCGCGAGTCTCGTGTCGGTCGCCTACGGCATCGGCGGCGCCGTCGGCGCCGTATTGGCGAGCCGCGTCGCCGCCGCTTTCGGCTGGCGCGCGGCGTTCGTCACGGTGGCGGCCATCGCGACGACGATTATGCTGCTGCAACTGTATTGGATTCGAAACAGGCAACGAACAACCGCGGCGGCACAATCCGGCTCCTTCAGGGACGCGCTTTCCATCCCTATCCTGATTCTTGCGCTTGCCGAATTCGCCGGCGGTTCGGTGTTTTGGAGCTGCGCGGCCTGGACACCAACGCTGCTGCGCACCGCCAAGGCGCTGACACTTCAGGAAACCGGCTGGGTGATGGGCGTGCTGAGCCTCGCGAACATGGTCGGCGCGTTTTCGTTAGGTTCGCTCTCGGACAAGCTCGGGCGCAAGCGAGTGATCATCCTCAGCGCGCTTCCCGCCGCGGTGGCGGCCTACGTGACCTTTTACTGGGTCAACTCGCCGATTGCGATTGCCCTGGGTATCTTCGGGTTCGGAACTCTCAAAGCCACCGTGCCGGCTTTGGTGGTGGCGCTCGCGCAAGAGGCCTCGCCCGCCGGCAACCCCGGCGCAGCCAGCGGCATCATCATGTCGCTACATTACACTTCGGGAGTACTCGCGCCGCTAATCGCCGCCCAGCTCATTACCGAAACAGGTGATATCGTTCTGGCAATGATCTTGGTATCTGCGGTCCCGCTAATCCTCTACGCGAGTCTGATCGGCGCCGTGCGCGAGCATCGGCAGTTATAAGCCGAGAATCCGCTCGGCGTTGCCGTGAAAAATTTTCTCCATCAGCTCGTCCGAGTAAGCCAGCTCCTTCCATTCCTTGAATAAGCGGTCATAGGGAATGCTCGGATAGTCGCTGCCGAACATGATCTTGTCCTTGAGCCGGCCCTTGATATCACGTTTGATGGCGTCGGAAAAATATTTCGGCGCCCAGCCCGACAGTTCCCACGAGACGTTGCCCTTGTGCAGCGCCACGGCGAGCATCTCCTCTGTCCACGGCCAGCCGGGATGGGCGGCGACGATTTTGAGATCGGGAAAATCGGCGGCGAGTTGATCGATGGGGGCGGGATGCGCGTGGCGAATCACGGCGCCCAGGCCGCCGGGCATGCCCGCGCCCATCCCCGTCGTACCAACATCGATCATGACCGGTACTTTAAGCTCGTTGATGGTTTCCCAAAGCGGATAGAACCTGCGTTCGTCGACGGAGAAATGGCCCATGATCGGATGGAAGTGAAAACCAAATAGTTTCAAATCCCTAATTGCCTTTTTTGCGTCCTCGATGGCGCGCTCGCCCTTCAAGGGATCGACCGCCGCCCAGGCTTGACGAATCACGCCGGGATGATCGTCGCGCATTTTCGCAACGTACTCGTTCGTGCACGGCGGCGCGCCGGTGACCGTTTCGATATCGAAGGCGACGAGCATGGCCTCGACACCCGCATGTTTGAAATCCGCGATCACCTCGGTTTCGCTCTTCGCGGTCCACGCGCGGTTCCAGTACTTCGCCAGCGCCTCGACGTAAGGCCCCTGGGATTTGATCCAGGGCTCGGTGTTGGGATAACAGTGTAGATCGATGGTGCGCAAGTAATGTTCGCTCCCCTTCCAGAGACATTCTTTTCCAAATACGAGTGAGGATAACTTTCGGCCCTCGTGACTGTCAAGCGGGCTAGACATTCCCCGCGGCCTGGAGTATTTGAAATTGGTTCTTCAGGCTTTTGTGTAAAGCAGGGATCGGAGATTGCACCGCGGAGGCGCGGAAGGCGCGGAGTTGGAAAAATTCGAATTTCGAAATTCGAACTGCGAAATTTTTCTCTGCGATCTCTGCGTCTCTGTGGTGAATATCTCTTCACAGGAACCCCAGAAGAACCTTGAAATTTGTCCGGGAGGTCCAGAGCATGTTCACAACCCAGTGGTCGACATCGGAACGCAAGTATGACGTCATTGTCGAACGCGACGTAAAAGTGCGCATGCCGGACGGTACCCTGCTCGACGGCAATATCTACCGGCCCGCCTCGAGCGAGAAATTTCCCGTCATCGTCGGCGCTCATGGCTACAACAAAGATCTCCAATCGCCGCCGCTGCGCCCGGTCGGTTTCACGCCGATGCGCGGCTACATGGAAAGCGGCGACTCGACCGTCTTCGCCCGGCGCGGCTACGTCCATGCAGTCTTCAACGTGCGCGGCACCGGTAAATCCGAAGGTTTCTACCAACTGATGGGGCCGCTCGAAGTCGAGGACGTTTGCCACCTCATCGATTGGCTCGCGGCGCAGCCCTGGAGCGACGGCGACGTCGGTATGTTCGGCGTCTCCTATTTCGCCCGGCTCGCCAAGGCGGTCGCGGCCGCCGGACCGAAACCGCTGAAGGCGATTTTTTCGCCGTTCGCCGGCACCGACGACTACCGCCACCGCTGTTACCACGGCGGCATTCTTGCGCATGGCTTCATCAGCCACTGGCGCAATAGCTTGCACCGGCCCAACTATCGCAGCTTGTATAAGGAGGCGCACGGTGAAGCAGCCTACAAAGAAGCCATCGCGCAGGCTATGCGCGACGAGGAGATCATGGCGCTGCCGGGGCTGCGCGAAGCGCTGCAGAACCCGGCCGCGGGAACCAACGCGTTGATCGTCGATTTTTTATTGCACCCGTTCGACGGGCCGTTTTGGCGCGAGCATAGCGCCCAAGACGCCAAAGCGACGATCCCTGCTTATCTAGGCGCCTGCTGGGGCAACTACGGCCTACACCTTCCCGGCGCGTTCACCGCCTGGAAGGATTGGCAGGGCCCCAAGAAGATGGTCATCGGTCCGGGAATTTATCTCGACCGTCCGGTCTATCAGTATCAAGACGAATCGCTGCGCTGGTTCGACTACTGGCTCAAGGGCGTCCAGAACGGCGTCATGGACGAGCCGCCGATCCGCTGCTTTATCCCGCCCACCGGAGAATGGAAGTCGTTAGAAGATTGGCCGCCGCCCGGAGCGCGCTGGATGACTTTTTATCTGCACAAGGACGGTATCCTCAGCGAGCATGAGCTGTGGCCGGGAGAAGGCTCGGATTCTTTCGACGAATCGAACTTCGAGCATGGCACGCTCGCCTACGCGACGCCGCCGCTCGTGGAGAATACCGAAGTGCTCGGTCCAAGCGTGCTCACGCTCTACCTTTCGACCACCGATACCGATGCTCTGCTGTTTATTACGCTGCTGCTCATCGATCGCGAAGGCAAAGAACAAGAGCTTACGCGCGGCTGGCTGCGCGCCTCGCAGCGGCGCCTGCGCGATGACAGCGAACCATGGGCGCCGATTCAGGCCCATGACAAGCGCGATCTCCTCGAACCGGGAAAAATCTACGAGCTAAAAATTCCCATCGTGCCGACGGCGCGCTTGTTCCAGGCTGGCGAGCGCATCGCGGTGCGAATCAAAGGAGCGGACGATGAGCCGCCGGTGAATTCCTTGCAAGCATTAGCGCGCAACCATTTACGCCGCCCGCGCCCACTGCGCATCACGATCCACCACGACGAATCGCACCCATCGCATCTCGATCTGCCGATTACGCGGGGGAACATTATCGGCACTTTCTTTTCCGGCGGCGATATTACTTCGTTCGGACTGTCGCACTAAAACAGTAAGGGGTAAGGGGTGAAGGGTGAGGGGAGCCCTTTCTCCTTTCTCCTTACTCCTGACTCCTTACCCCTCACCCAACTTGACGCCCAGCCCGCACTTGATCTATTGTTTGGCGGCTTTGCAAATAACCCACAACCGACCGAAGGAAGCATTATGCTGGGTGTAAAAACCATTCTCCGGATCTCAAGCGTCGTTGTTTGCGTGCTCTTCGCAAGCTTCCTCTCAGCGCAGGACCGGCCCTCGTACGGCCCGGACATCACTCTCGCCAACGCGAAAAAAATGGCTGCTGCTGCTTTAGCTGAGGCGCAAAAGAACAAATGGAACGTCGCCATTGCGATCGTCGACAACCACGGCGCGCTGGTTTATTACGAGCGCATGGATGACACGCAGAGCGCCAGCCCGCTGATCGCCATCGAAAAGGCGCGCAGCGCGGCGATGTTTCGCCGCGCGACGCGAGCGATGGAAGATACGGTCAACAAGGGCCGTACGTCGTTCCTGGGTATTCCCCTCGCCACGCCGATAGCGGGCGGGTTGCCCATCGTCGTCGGCGGCAAAATTGCCGGCGGCATCGGCGTGAGCGGAGTCACATCGGACCAAGACGAGCAAGTCGCCAAGGCCGGCTTGGAAGGTCTGAAATAAAGCGGAAATTATTTTTCATTTTGCGCGGCGAATCTCCTTACGGGAACGCAGCGCCCGGCGGAATACTTTTCTCCGCTGGCGACATTACTTCGTTCGGACTGTCGCATTAGAACGGTAAAGAGTGAAGAGTGAGGGGATCGCCGCCTGACTTCTTACTCCTTACCCAGGGGTCAAGGGGTCGGGAACGCTCGACTCAGGCCGCCTTGAACGTCGACGCAACTTTCTGATGCCCGCCGTTCTCTGTAAGCGCTTCCTCGTAGTAGAGGCCGAGAGCGCTCAGCACGGGCAAATCCTGGATCGAAAAAAGCACGGCATCAGAATTCGCCGACGAGTTCGCGTGCTCATGCAGCGCCCAGGGCGGCAGGGCGACGATGTCACCCTTGCTCCATTTGAATTGCTGCCCGTCGATGATCGTCGCGCCTGTGCCGTTGACGACATAGTAGACGGCGCTGCCGGTGTGGCGGTGCGCTTTGGTGCGCTCGCCGGGCCGCAGCAACTGAATCATGCAGGCCATCGTCGGCAGCACCGGCCCGCCGGTCTGAGGATGACGGTATTCCAGCAAGACGCCATCGAAAGCGCTGCCCTCGTGGTCGCGCAGCGCTGCGAGCGCCTGCGAAGTCTGCTCCCACGAGTAAAGCAGCAGCGGCGACGCCATTGATTTTTCTTTGACCCAGGTGGGACTGATATGCGCGTGGCCGTGCAGATGCTTGGACGCGTTCGCAGGCCGGGTCGCCGGCACCTGCTGCGCGCTATAGAACTGAAAAAACATCGCCTCCAGCGACGCGATCAACGGAATATCCAAACCGTCCATCCACACCACCCGCTCCTTGGTTTCGTTGCCGTGGTCGTGCCACGACCAGCTCGGCGTCAGGATCAAATCTCCCGGCGCCATGTAAACGCGCTCGCCGTCCACCGCCGTATAGGCTCCGGTGCCTTCGATGATGAAGCGGATCGCCGTCGGCGTGTGACGGTGCGCGCGCGCCACTTCGCCGGGCAAAAGAATTTGCACCGCGGCGATGAGATTGTTCGTCGTCGCCCAGCGCCCGCCGAGGCCAGGATTGAAAAGCTGAAGCGCGCGCCGCTCGTCGCCGACCGGCACCGCCTTCGCCGACTCGGCTATAATCGATTCGGTCACGGACCACGGCCACATATGCGGGATCATTTTCGGCTGCGGATGAGCCGTCATCTGGCTCGCCAGTTCCCACAGGCCGTACATGTGGTTGGCGTGCATGCGCTCATGGAACGCCGCGCGAAATGCATCCGCTTCCGATTTCATTTCGGGCTTTGCCATAGATTCTCCCTGATTCACCGTTGCCGGCTCCGAACAGATTTACAATCACGCCACGAGCCGACCGGGACTCTCTTAACTGGTAGCAGCGTATAGGACGGCCTGTTCTCCTGTCAACTCAACTCCCGCAAAGAAGCAAGCGGTGGCGTTTTACACTCGGGAGCGGCGAGATCTCTGTTCGCGTTTTTCAACGCAACGTGGGCTGTTGCGTTGCCCGGTGTCTGAGCTACAATATCGCAGGTTTTTGAAAAGGTACTAGAGATGGGACTTTTCCATGTCAAAGGACATCTAACGGGTCCGACCGGGCGCGTCGAAGAAGTTGAGTTCCTTGTCGACACCGGCGCCACTCTGAGTGTGGTACCTCGCTCGCTGGCGGAAAGGCTCCAATTGAAGCCGGCTCGCTCCCAGCGCGTGGTGATCGCCGGCGGACAGCGAGACGTTTGGCCCGTGGCGGAAGCGCGGTTGTCTCTGAACGGCGATGAAATCACGACTCCCTGCTTCATTGCGCCCGACGGTCCTCCGCTGCTCGGCGCAGTGGCTCTTGAAAGTCTTTTCCTGGCAGTTGATCCCGTCGCCAAGCGATTGATTCCCGTAGACGGGTTTGTGGAGCCCCACGGGCAAGACCGTGGCACCTTCCATTGCGCCCGCGGGGCGGAATCCTGAGCAAGAGCCCCCGGCCAAGGCCGGGGCTCGCGTCGAAGGGTCGGCTAGTTCAGTTCGAGAATACTTCATCCCTCATCCCTCCGTACAGTCAAGACCGGTCACTCATAATCCAAGCCCAGTGGTGAACGAGGTTGCAGAGCTCAAACCATACTACGGAAATGTCCCTTCACCGCCCACGCCTTGGCCCTTAGCGTGAACGGTCCGTCGGGACGGTTGCCGAAAAGATTTTGCCGCAGCCGCTCCCGCAGCGCCGCTCGATGATCGTCTGAAAGCCGAGCGAGATAAGCTCCAGCCGGCCCTTGGCCTTCTGTAAGCGGCAACCAGAAGTCATCGATGGACGAAAAACCGCACGGGAAGACTATATTTTTTACTTCGATGTTGATAAGACCGGCCGAAGCCCACAGCGATGAAAGCGCCTCTGCCGTGCCATAAGAACCCGGCCGATCCTTATCTTGAGGCGCTTTGGGATCAAGTGGAATTGCAGCTTCCCATAACGATTGATTTAAATCGTTGCCGCCAGTGTTGTCCCACATCGCAGTTGCCACCACGCCGCCCGGCCGCGTCACCCGCCGCATTTCTCGCGCGGCCTTGGGCGCGTCGGGGATGAAGCTCACAACGAGTAAAGCCAAACAGCAATCGAAGGAAGCATCCGGACAAGGCAGGCTCTGCGCATCGCCCAACTCGAAACTGATGCGCGGGTCGTCGGTCTTCGACCGCGCATAAGCGAGAAAGCCCTCGGATAAGTCCATCGCGACAATCTTCGACACGGCTCGGCTTTTCGCGATAGCGAACGTCAACGCGCCGGTACCACAGCCCACGTCGAGCACTTCGCCTTTAACACCGACAAACTCGACGAACAAAGGGGCCAACAGTTTACTCGAACGCCCTCTCTGCCGCTCGTATGCTTCCGCGACTTCGAACATAACACCTCCCTGTCGGTTTACCCTGTTTCACCCCAGCCGTTTCTCGCGCTCCGCCGCGCTGAACGGCGTCTGCAAAGCTGGAATCACTTCCTTGGCGAGCATCCGCACCTGTTCGGCGTGGGTTTCCTTGGGACCGTAGGGGCGCATGACGAACTTGGTCGCGCCAGCGTCTACATACTCTCTCAATTTAAGCTGCACCTGCTCCGGCGTGCCGAGCGCTGAATATCCGGGCGGCGAAACGTCTTGGCGACGGCGAATCGACTGGCCCGCAATTTTCAAAGCTTCATCCGCGTTGGTGGCGAAGCAAAAAGGCACCAGCACACCGTAATGATCGTCGGGAATCTCCCGTCCGATCTCCGCGGCATGAGCGCGGATCGCTGCGATGCCTGCCGCGACTTCGCTTGGTGTGACGGATGAGGCAAGCCAGCCGTCGGCGAGCCGCCCCGCGCGGCGGAACGCCGCCTTACTTCTACCGCCGACCCAGACGGGCGGACCACCCTTCTGATAAGGCCGCGGGAGTAAGGTTAGATCGCGCACCGAATAGAATTGCCCCGCGAAACTGACGTTCTCCTCGGTCCAAAGTTTTTTCATAAGCGTAATCGCCTCATCACCGCGTTTGCCGCGCTCCTCTTTACGCACGCCGACGGCGTCGAAGTCGCGAGAATCGTCGCCGCCGATGCCGACGACCAGAAGCAGCCTGCCCTTGCACAGGTAATCCAAGGTCGCGAGTTGCTTCGCTAGAAGCACAGGATGGCGCGTCGGCAAGACCAGCGCGCTGGTGCCGAACTTCATATTGCGCATGCGCGAAGCCAGGTAAGCCATAAAGACGATCGGATCGAGAGTCGGCCTTGGCGCCGCGATACGGTCACTGACCCAGACGGAATCAATGTCCCAGCGCTCGCAGTCGTCGATGAACTCGAGCACCCTGTCCGGCGACCCGACGTCCAACGCCCCATCGCCGAGACTGATGCCAATCCGGATTTTCATCCTTCCGCCTTCCCGATTGCCCAAGAAGGGGGACAGTCCCCCTTCCGGAAAGGGGACTGTCCCCTTTTGCTATAGGTGCGGCATAATCTCCTTCGCGCAGATTTCCAGATGCTCCATCTCATCGAACATCGGATTGAAAACGATGTGCTGCGCGCCGGCGCGGACGATCACCTGAATTTTCTCCGTGCATTCCGCGCTGCTGCCCCAGATCGAGACGCGTGGCCCGAGGTCGGCATTCTTGTAGCGCTTGCTGAACCACTCGCGTATGCGTTTCTCGCCGCGTGCCCTGTCGTTATCGACGGCGAGATACACCCGCTTGCCGTAACCGAAATTCGCGGGATCGCGTTTTGCTTCGTCAAGAAAACTCCGAATCTGCGCCGACTCGCGGATGAACGCGTCGGACGACGACGAACCCGCCCCCATCCAGCCGTTGCCGTATTTCACGGCGCGTTTCAAAGCATTCTCGTGATGGCCGCCGAACCAGAGCGGCAGATGGGGCTTTTGAACCGGCTTGGGCTCCATCGACACATCACTAAAGTTCCAGTACCGCCCTTGAAAACTCGCTTTGGGCTCGGTCCAGAGGAGCTTCATGATCTGCACGGACTCGGTAAAACGCGTCACCCGCCCCTCGCGCGTGTGACCGAATACATTCTCGTGCGATCCGAGATGACCTCCCCCGAGCCCGACCCCAAGCACCGCCCGTCCCCCGCTCATCACATCCAACGTCGAATACGCCTTCGCCAACTGCACGGGATTGCGCAGCGTCAGCAGAATAACCGAGGTGCCCAGCCTTAACTTCGTGGTAATCGCGGCGACGTAACTGAGCAGCGTCACGGGTTCGAGCATGATAAAATCGCCAATAGCCCGTTCCTGCAACCAGAGACTGTCATACCCGAGGGTTTCCGCCCTCGTCGCAAAGTTGCGGATATGGTCCATGTCTACCGGCCCGTCGAAAAATACTTGGGGAAGTTCAATGCCGCAGGGTAAGTGGTTAGCCATAGCGTAGGTACTCCTTTAAACAAAGAATCAATAAAGCACTCACATCCCGGTCCGCGCACCGCTCAAGAACTTTTATCACCGAACGCGCGGCGAATGCCAACCCAAACGAGCTTGACAGCCTGGAACGTAGGGCGATAGAAACAGTTCATCAACGCTCGTTTCACGGGGAGGTCGAAATGAACCGAAGGCATCAACAGACTCTCGTTGTTTCACTGGCGGCGCTGGTTGCGTTCGTCGGAACAAGGGCCGACACCCACGCCCAGACGCGGGTCTCGGTCGGCGTCACCGAAACCATCGAAACCCACAATCCCTACGGCGACAGCGTTTCACTGCTTTATGGCATCTGGAGCGAAGTCACCGGCCCGTTCTGCACCTACAGCTACACCAAAGGGGATTTCGAAGGGCGCCTGGCGGAGCGCTGGAAAGTTGAAAACCCGATGACCTGGATTTTCTCTCTGAGCAAGAACTACAAATTCAACGACGGCTCGCCGGTGACCGCGGCAGATGTCGTTCACTCGATCATGACGCGGGTCATCAAAGACCCGCAATCGAAACAGAAGGCATCGGTGGCGCCTTCCATTGTCAATGCCGAGGCCGTCGACAAATTCACCGTCAGGGTCATCACCGACAAACCGACGGCGCCGCTCCTGAGCCTTCTTTGCGACCGCTTGATCGTTACCAGCAAAGCGGCCTTTGACAAATACGGCCGCGAGGCGGCGGATAAGGAGCACATGATGGGCGGCGGCCCCTACCGCTTGAAGGAATTGATCCCCGGCCAGCGGCTGGTGATCGCCAAGCGGCCCGACCATCCGGACGCAAAAAAGAATCCGCGCGCTCCCGACGAAGTCGTTTATCGCGTCATGCGCGAGACCGAACAGAGGGTAACGGCGCTGCTCAACGACGAAGTCCAGATCGCGCAGTTTATCCCTCCGCACCTGCGCCAGCGCGTCGAGAAGAGCCCCAACCTGAAGATCACCCCGGTGGATTCGGTCGAGATCATGTTTTTGGCGATGCAGCCCAAGCCGCCGTTTGATAAAAAAGAGGTCCGCCAGGCAGTCTGCCACGCGATCAATCGCGATCAGATCATCAAGACGCTCCTGGAGGGGTTCGCCAGCCGTCTCGACGGTCCTCTCGGCCCGGGACAGTACGGCTACGATCCGAATCTGAAACCGAAGATGAATTACGATCCCGAGCGCGCGAAAAAACTCCTGGCGCAGGCGGGGTATCCCAATGGCGTCGACGTCGAACTGCAAACTCCGGTCGGGCGTTACACGCTCGATAAGCAACTGACCGAAGCGATGATCCCGATGCTCAACGCCGCGGGATTTCGCGCCAGGTTGCTCACGCCGGAGTGGGCGACGCTCTGGGCCAGCGTCCAGAAGGGCACCATCCCCTTCTATTATATGGGACGCGGTTCGGTTCAGGATCCGAGCGCCGCGCTGCACCAATATTTCCATACCGGCGACACACCGCGCATCGGCTACTCTAATCCCAAGCTCGACGAACTGCTTGATAAGGAGCAGCAGGAGTTCGATCCCAAAAAACGGCGCCAGTATCTGTCGCAGGCCATGAGCATTCTTACGGACGACGCGCCGGCCTGCTTCATGTGGCGTCACAAGCTGCTCTGGGGGATGAATAAGCGCGTGGAGTACCAGCCGCTGCCCGACGCGCGCATATACGCCATCGACATGAAGGTGCGGCGGTAAATGGTCATCGGTAGGGGAATGGAGTATTGAAGTGTTGGGTTAACCCATTATTCTAGTTCTTGGTTGGTCAAGTGCGGCGCGCCAGACAACGACGGGGGAGAGTAACTTTCCGCACAGGGCGTTAACGAAGAATCTTACATGCCCGCTTATCTCATCCATCGGCTTGCGGGAACCGTGCCGGTTCTCCTGCTCATCAGCCTGCTCGTCTTTCTGTTGATTCACGCGGCCCCCGGCGATCCGACACTGATGCTGTTGGGCGAGGAAACCAACACCGCCGAAGTCGCCAGGGCCAAGGAGCGTTGGGGATTGGATCGCCCGCTGCACGTTCAATATTTTAAGTTCCTCGTCGCCGCCGCGGGCGGCGATTTCGGCAAATCCTTCAAGTACGCCGAGCCCGTGATCGGCGTCATCAAAACGCGTCTGCCCGCGACCATCGAGCTGGCGGTTTTTTCGATCATCATCGCTACACTGTTGGCGATTCCGCTCGGCGTATGGGCCGGCTCCAGGCCGAACTCCTGGATCGATAATCTCGGCACCACCTGCGGACTGTTCGGCATCAGCATGCCGAGCTTCTGGCTCGCCATCATGTTGATCCTGCTGCTCGCCGGAGTGCTGAATATTTTGCCGACTTCGGGCCGCAGCACCTACGGCATCGCCGGACCCGAACACACCGGTTTCTATCTGTTCGACAGCCTCATGCAGAAAAACTGGCCGGCGGTGTGGGATATGCTCACCCATGTCTTCATGCCGGCGTTGGCGCTGGGCGTTAACATGCTCGGCATCTTGATGCGAGTGACCCGCTCCGCGGTGCTCGAAGTCATGAATGAAGAGTACGTGGTGACCGCCCGTGCCAAAGGGTTAAATGAGAAAAACGTCGTGTGGCGCCACGTCGCCAGCAACGCGCTGATTCCCGTCATCACCGTGGTCGGACTCGAGCTCGGCACACTGCTCAGCGGCTCGATCATCGTCGAGACGGTGTTCGCCTGGCCGGGCAGCGGTAGCCTGCTCATCACCGCGCTCAACGCGCGCGACTATCCGCTGGTCACCGGCGTCGTGATGACCTACACCATGGCATTCGTCGCCATCAATCTGATCATCGACGGTCTCTATGCAATCGTTGACCCTCGAATCCGCTACTGAGAGAAGCGCCAGCTTGCTCGCCCGCCTCACGCCGCGGCTGCACGTAAAGGCGTTCACCGGCGGCGTGATCGTGGCGATCTTCGTCCTGGTCGGCATCCTGGGGCCGCTTCTCGCCCCCCACGATCCTAACAAGCAGCAGCTCACCGCGATGATGAAGCCGCCGCAAGGCCTCGGCGCGGCGAACGTGTTGGGAACGGATAATCTGGGCCGCGACATCCTGAGCCGCGTAATTCACGGCAGCCGGGTTTCGCTGCTGGTCGCCTTTGCGGTCGTCTTCGTCTCCGGCTTCATCGGCGTCGCTCTCGGCGCGATCTCGGGTTACTTCGGCGGCAAGGTCGACTTCGCGATTCAAAAGTTGGTCGAGGTCATTTGGGCCTTTCCACCGCTGCTCCTCGGCATTACCATCATGGCCTTTCTCGGCCAGGGGCTGTTCAATCTGATCCTCGCCCTGGTGGCGCAGCGCTGGATTCCTTACTGCCGCGTGGTGCGCGCGCAAACGCTTTCCATGCGCGAACGCGACTTTATCGTCGCCGCCCGCTGCCTCGGCGCCGGCGATCGTCAGATCATCTGGCGCCACATCATCCCCAACCTGATCCAGACTTCCCTGGTCATCGGCACCTTCGCCATGGCATCGTCGATCATCGCCGAGGCGAGCCTGAGCTTTCTCGGCGTCGGCGTGCCGCCGGAAATTCCCACCTGGGGGACGATGCTCGCCGACGCACGCATCTACATCAGCACCGCCTGGTGGCTGCCGCTGTTTCCCGGCCTGTGCATTTTCGTCTCCGTGCTCGGCATCAACCTGCTCGGCGACGCCCTGCGCGACCTGCTCGACCCGCGGCTAAAACGGACGGGGACGGGCCTTTAGTTGTCAGTTACCAGTTGCCAGTTCCCAGTTGGCAGAAAAAACTTCAGGGGAATTCTGAACACTGATAACTGAGAACTGGCAACTGACAACTTTCCCAACCCCGACCCGAACCCGCGTTGATTCTCCCTCGGACTCGTGTAGATTGAGAAAATGCGCAGGACGAAAATCGTCTGCACCATCGGGCCCGTCACCGCCTCCGACAAATTCCTCGAAGGGCTGATCCGCGCCGGGATGAATGTGGCGCGGCTCAACTTCAGCCACGGCGACTACGCCTTTCACCGGCGCGTCATCCGCAAGATCCGCCAGCTTGAGCGCAAGCTCAATAAGCCCGTCGCGATTCTGCAAGACCTTCCCGGCCCGAAAATCCGCATGGGTGCCGTGGCGGGAGATCATGTCAGGCTGCAAACGCGGCGCCCCTTTGTATTGACGACCCGAAAGATCCTTGGCACCGAGCTCGCCGTGTCGGTCAACTTCGCCGACCTCACCCGCATGGTCAAGAAGGGCGATCCAATCTTGCTCGGCGACGGTGAGATCGAACTGGAGGCCGTGCAGCTCGGCCGGGACGAGATCAAGTGCCGCATCGTCGTCGGTGGCATCCTCGGCTCCCACAAGGGAATCCACTTCCCGCAATCGAGCCTGAACATACGCGCGCTCACGGCCCGCGACAAGCAAGACCTCGCCTTCGGCATCGCGCAGAAGGTCGATATGGTCGCCCTTTCCTTCGTGCGCACGAGCGAAGACATTCTTTACGCCCGGCGCGAGATCAGGAAACGCGGCTCCTCGGTCCCGATCATCGCCAAAATCGAAAAACACGAAGCTCTGGACAATCTCGACGCCATTCTCGAAAACGTCGACGGCATCATGGTGGCGCGCGGCGACCTGGGCCTGGAGATCGCCCAGGAGCGCATTCCGACGGTACAAAAAATGATGATCCGGAAAGCCAACCACCTCGGCAAACCGGTCATCACCGCGACCCAGATGCTGCGCTCCATGGTGTGGAACCCGCGCCCGACCCGCGCCGAGGTAACCGACATTGCGAATGCGATCCTGGACGGCACCGATGCGCTGATGCTCTCGGAAGAAACCGCAGCCGGCGACTACCCGCTGGAGGCGGTCAAAATCATGGCGCTCGTGGCGGAAGAAACCGAGCGCATCTTGGAACCCCGGCAACTTTTCGCGGGACTCAAGAGGACTGTCCCTGAAGCGATCAGTCGCGGCGCGATCTCGCTGGCGCGCGATCTGCAGGTCAAAGCCTTTCTCATCCCCACCACCTCCGGCGGCACCGCCAGGTTGATCGCCCGCTACCGCCCGCAGCAACCGATCATCGCCGTCAGTCCCGACCCGCAGACCGTCAAGATGCTCTGTCTGGTTTGGGGTGTACAGGCGGTGCAGATCCGCGGCTTCAAGAGCACCGACGAAATGGTGCGCCTGTTACAAAAGAAAGCCGTGGAGTTGGGCGTCGTCAAACCGAAGGACCTCGTCGCCATCACCGCCGGCCTTCCTCTGCACCAGGCCGGCACCACGAACATGATCACCGTCAAGCGCATCGAGTAGACTTACTCTTTTCTTGTACTCGTCGCCGGCGCGAGTAGTCTTATCGCTAATGTCCGGCGGTGTTCTTTGGATGACACCCAATCTCACCACGAAGGCACGAAGGGTTCGGAAATTGATATTCTTAAACTTCGTGCTCTTCGTGTCCTTCGTGGTGAAAGCTGCCTTATCTTTTCTGGATGTGCCTGCGGTGCGCTGGCTTCTTGGTGGTCGACATATTCCGTCTTGCAACGCCGGCGCGATTTGAGCTAAAAATGAACTCCTAACGAGAGGAGAGCAAGCCATGTCCGAAGCGCTCAAAGCTTTCGAAGACGAGCTCCAGAGCAAGAACTTTAAAGGTTATTGGCAGAATATTCAGGGGGACTTCGCCCGCGAACCGGTGCCCTCCTTCGCGCCCTGCTTTTGGAAAGGCAAGGACCTGTTCGCCGCGATGGAAAAAGCCGGCGAGGTCGTCGGCCTCGACATATCGTTTCGGCGCGTGATTCAGCTTTGGAATCCTGCGCTCAAAAACGGCACGTCGCGCACGCTGGTCTTGAATCTTCAGTTGCTCAAGCCTGGAGAAGACGCGCTGTCGCACCGGCACATGGCGGGCGCGATCCGGTTTATTCTCAAGGGCCGTGGCACGCGCCTCATCGTCGAGGGCGAATCTTTTGAAATCGGCGAGGGTGACTTCGTCACCACGCCGAGCTGGACCTGGCACGACCACGAGAATCACGGCGGCGAGAGCGTGATGTGGCTCGACGGTCTCGACGCGCCGCTGGTGCGACTTCTGGAAACCGACTTCCACGAGCCCGACCCGCGCAAAAAACAACCCGTGACAAAACCCGATGGTTATACGCTGGCAACGGTGGGCGCGCTGCGCCCCTCTTGGGTCAAGCCGAATTCGATTCAGCCGCCGGCCTTCTGCTACAAGTGGGCCGACACGGAAAGAGCGCTGAGCAAGGTCGGCGAGCAACCCGGCGATTCGTTCGACGGCATCGTTTTAGACTACGCCAATCCGCTCACCGGCGGGCCGACGCTGCCGACGATGGCGTGCCAGATTCACATGCTGCGCGGCGGGGAAAAAACCAAGAGCCACCGGCACACCAGCTCGACGATTTATCACGTCTGGCGCGGCCGCGGGGTCTCTTACGTCGGCGATAAGCGCTACGAATGGGAGCAAGGCGACTCCTTCGTCGTGCCCCTGTGGAATTTCCACCGCCACGAAAATACTTCGAAAGAGCCCGCGGTGTTTTTCGTTATGTCGGACAAACCCCTGATGGACGCCATCGGCCATTACCGCGAAGACGCCAAGGCCGATTGATATCGACGTACCAGCGTTGACTAATATTAGCTAAACATATTTGAAATTTTGGTACGATGAAAACGGGATCGGAAAAACTGCGACTCGCGGCAAGGCGCAAAGCGCGCCAAGCATAGCAACATTACAAATTCGAAGCTCGAAATCCGAAATTCGAAACAAATCTAAATGATCAAAAAGCACAAAATTCCAAACCAGGTCCTTTCGGATTTCGTGATTTGGATTTGAATCTTCGGGTTTGTTTCGGATTTCGATATTCGGATTTCGGATTTTATTTTGGCGGCGTCTTGGCGCGAGAAATTTTCTTGAAGTCGTTCTGTTTAACATTTTTAGTAAGCGCCTAATTGACCCGTGGCGACTTGTATCGTCATTCCCGTGGAAACGGGAATCCAGGCTCGATCGATCAGATAGAGACCGCGTTCATTTTCAAGCTCGAAAAGCAATGGAGTTACGACGCATTCTTTTTGAGCAGCCTGCAACCGAGTTTTTCAGCAACGTGTTAGTCATTTCTTGGCTTTTGGACCAAATTGGCCCGCGCTCTCGAGTCCGCGTACCAGCTGGTCATCGATGAAATCCTCGGGGCTGGCGTTTTTTGCTTTTGCGTGCTCGCTCTCCCTGAGCGTTTCCATGATTCCGTCCCGCGTGGGATATGGAACTCTCTCGACAAAGTCGAGCGCATACTGATGCATGGCATCCAAATATTCCGGCTCCGTTGTCTTTGTGTATTTCCTGAGAACGGCTTTGGCAAACGATGGATCGGCAACCATACGGCGAAGACCCTGGGCGTACCCTTTGAGAAACCGTCGAACCACATCGTTGGAACTGTGAAGATACTTGCGTGAGGCGACCAAACCCGTGTGGGGATAATGCGCGCCCACCCTCGCCATATCCACTAGAAGCTTCGCCCCCACCTCCTTCGCCTTGAGGTTAAAGGGCGGGACGAACGCTGCGGCGGCAATCGCTCTAGTCCCGAGCGCCGCTGCCTGGCTCGCCAGATCACCGAGCTGCACGAACGCTACATCCTTGTCCGGTTGAAGCCCGATCTTACGGAGGACTAAACGCATGGTGAAATCCGTGGAAGAACCGATTCTTGTAACCCCAACTTTTTTGCCTCTGAGATCTTGCAAAGTCTTAATCTCGGGCAACGCCATAATGTAAAACGCCGGGACATTGACAACCCCGGCAATCATCACGAGATCGGCGCCGCCAAGAGTGGCATTCACAAGAGCCCGGCCTCCCGAGAAAACGATCGGCGCCTCGCCGGCTAGCATGGCTTGAATGACGAGAGAGCCGCTGGGAATATAGATCAACTCGACATTGAGCCCTTGTTCCTTGAAGTGGTCTCCGTCGCGGGCGATCCAACTTGCGAGATACGTAGGGCTCGGCGCTGGATAGACTACGCGAAGGCGAGTAAAACGAGTCTCTTCATAAGAACGAGTTTGAGCGCCAAGATGAGCTGACGGCGCTCCTAGGATCAGGCAGGCGAGCACGATAGGTTTCCACCCCATTCTCCGCCTGGATGCTTTCATTATTCCTCCTGCCATCATAACGTCCACTTTTTTTCAAGCCGTTGTTTGTATTCTTTACTGAAGGAATTCACCGGGGGAAACTCGTCCAGCCACTGATAAGGACGGCAAGCATCGATGAGGACGCGATCCATGGTGTTGCCTCTCGAGCCACGAGCGGACGGATGGACAGCGGGCTCTACCGGCGTAGTCAAAACGCCTTTCACGATATCCACGCCCTCGCGGACATTGCACCGGGTAGCCATTGCCCAGATCACTTCCTGCGGGTCCGTAATGTCCACATCGTCGTCCAACACGACCACAAACTTGCCACCCGTGACACCGGCCTTTGCGCCACACGCGACAAGCGCCGTCTGCTTTGCGTGTCCGGCGTAGCGCTGTCGAATGGCGATCACGCTAAAGGGACCCACCGGACCGTAAACGAAGCCCCAGACTCCCTTGACGTCGGGAATGCCGGCCTTTTCGAGTTGGTCCCACAGAGTCGCAGCAGCCATAGGAATAGGGAGGTACTGGTTTGGCGGCTTTAAGGGCGGAACCCCTACCAGGATTGGGTCATTTCTGTAGTAGACTCTTTGCACCTCCATGATAGCGACTTCTCCCACCGTCGTGTTCGTGTAGTAGCCAGGCCATTCTCCGAAGGGTCCTTCCTTGGGAAGCTTCTCTGGCCCGTAGGGAGGAATATCCCCTTCAAGAACGATTTCTGCCGTAGCGGGAATTGGCAGCCCGGTTAGCGGACCGGGAACAACTTGGATCGGCGCGCCGCGCAGCCAGCCGGCAAATTCATACTCGGAAGCATCTAGAGATAAAGGCGACGTTGACGCCATAAAAAGCCAGGGATCTTGTCCCAGGGAAATGACAACCGGGCAGGCTTTGCCTGCCTGATGGTACTTATCTTGAGCTATGCGGCCGTGCTTCCCCTTGTCCATCTTTACTGTGATCCTGTCTTTTCCCTGGACCATGCAGCGATACGTGCCTACGTTGATATGTCCGGACTCCGGGTCTTTCGTCACGACACAACACCCCGTTCCGATATAGCGGCCGCCGTCCAGCTCATGCCAGAGTGGCGCGGGAAACCGCGTCAGATCGATTTCTTTCTCGGTCATTGTGTTTTCAAAAAGCGGCCCGCCCTCCACCAGGGTCACTGGCACAGGTTTGAAGGCTCTCAGTTTGAAACGCCACGCATTGAGAAGATCGATTCCCCGAAGATTCGTATCTAAGCCGAGGGTCAAGGCCAGTCGTTTCTCGGTACGAAATATATTTGTGAAGATGCGATACCCTGCGGGATGACCCTTGACCTGATCAAACAATAAAGCTGGCCCCCGCTTCTCGGAAAACAATTCGGTCAACCCGCCAATTTCTAAATTCCAATCTGCCCCCGCAATTTTTTTTATCTCTCCCATCGAGTCCAAAGCGCCAATGAAACTTCTGAGATCCTGAATCGCTTCCATAAATACCTCTCCTCTTACGGTGGCCTGCGAGCCCCGACATTCTTCTCGATTCCGGCTAATTCTTGGCGCCTGGGTATTGACGCTTCATCTCCTCAAAAAAACCGCTTTTTTTCTCGGTAAGGATCAAAGCCGTCGTGCTCCCCGGTCGATAAAACTTATAGTCATTTATCCCCAAACCGTGCGAGCAATCAAGGTGCGCGAAAATCCCGGCAACAGTAACGGGAAAAAACTGAACCGCGGAGCCGCACGCACAGTGCCGCTGTGTAAATCGTACAGCGCGCACTATCATTCATCCCGCTGTGTTTTACCGATTGGTACATGAATGACTCTGTGGTATATCCTATTCGCAATCCGCCCGCCGCCATGGATGACATTCATATCATCGATACGACGCTTCGCGATGGACAATTGAGCCTGTGGGCCCTCGGGATGAGAACCGGGGCCATGCTCGCCATTGCCGAACAAATGGACCAATGCGGCTTTCAATCCATGGAGTTTTTCGGCTTCGCCGGCTACATCAAATTCGTCCGCGAGCACAAAGAAAACCCCTGGGACTGGATGAGGCTCGGCGCGGAGAAATTTCGCCGAACCCGGCTTCGGTATCACGGCGGGTTTGCCACGGGATTTGAAAAGATCCCGCGCTCGGTGCGCCGGCTTATGATCGAGCGCGTGATCGCCCACGGCATTACGTTGACGCGCTCTTCCGATCCGTGGAACGACTACGAGGCCGTGGGGACGGAGGTCGCCTACCTGAGAAAGCTCGGAATGGACGTGGTCATCAACATCATCTATTCGGTCTCGCCCCGCCACACCGATGAGTATTATGTCCGGAAGGCGCGCGAGGCGGCGGCGATAAAGCCCTACCGCATCTGCTTCAAGGACGTGGCCGGGCTGATTACCCCCGAGCGCACACGCGCGCTGATTCCGCCGATCATGAAAAATATCGGCGACGTGCCGCTCGAATTTCATGCCCACTGCAACAACGGCTTGGCGCCGGTCAATTATTTGGAGGCGATCAAGCTCGGCGTAAGGATATTGCACACGGCCGTGCCGCCCCTCGCCAACGGGTCCTCCCAACCGTCGGTTCTCAATGTGGCGGCAAACACCCGTGCGCTTGGTTTTCGGCCGCTCGTTGACCTGGAGGCCGTCAAGCCGGTGGAGAACCACTTCACCTTCATCGCCAAATGGGAAGGCCATCCGATCGGCGCGCCGCGGGAATACGACCACGCGCAATATCTTCACCAGGTCCCCGGCGGCATGATCTCGAACCTGCGCCATCAACTGCGGCTCATGGGGATGGAAAATAAGTTGCAAGAGACCTTGGAGGAGGCGGGCCGGGTGCGCGCCGAGTTCGGCTATCCGATTATGGTGACGCCGCTGGCGCAGTTTGTCGGTAGCCAGGCGGCGATCAATATCATCGTCGGCGAGCGCTATAAAGAGGTGACGGATCAGGCCATTCAGTACGCTCTGGGCCATTGGGGAAAAGAGGGACCTTTAGTGATGGACGCCAGCGTCAAGGACAAGATTCTCAGCCGGCCGCGCGCCAAGGAGTGGGATGGATGGACACCGCCGGAGCTGTCGCTTCAGGAAGTGAGGAGAAAATTCGGCGGGCCCGGAGTTTCGGATGAGGAGTTGGTGCTCCGCGTTATTGCCGGCGAGAGCGCGGTCAAAGCGATGCTCGCGGCCGGAGCGCCGCGGGAGTACCTGCGCCCCTGCCAGCCGCTCGTGAGGCTCGTCAGCGAGCTCAGCAAGCGCAGCGATCGCCGCCAAGTCTTCATCCAAAAAAACGGTCTTACGCTTCGTCTGGGGAAAAGAGATGAGATGACAAGAAGATAGGAAAAGATTGTATCTCGCGCAAAGAACGCAAAGGGCGCCAAGGTTTCTCAAATCCCCCTCTTTCCCCCTTTGTCAAAGGGGGATGACAGGGGGATTTTTGGATTTCTTTGCGAGCGTGGCGTTCCTTCGATTGGACTCAGGACATGGCTTGGCGCGATAAGTTTCTTAAATTCGTTTTGTGAAACAATTGCCTGGTTGCTATGTAGCGTTGAATGTCGCGCTATGCCGCACGAGGGGAATATCTCCCGGAGGATATCCATGAGATGGGTACAAGGGGGTTGTCTGACGATCTGTCTGACTTTCTGCTTGGGCAGTCCGCTTCTAGTATCGGCTCAGGCGGCGTTGCAGCAGGCGTGCCGCTCGACCGCGTGCGCGATTTTTCGATTGTAAGAGAGGCGGCCGAGGAACTGGGAATACGCTAGGTTCGGTGCCCTCTAACCCGCCCCAGGGGCGTCTCCCATTTTCTCTTCGCCTGGAACCGCAGTGGCTGTGCCGTTTTATTGCCCTACAGATTGGCTTTGAACAACAGTTCATAGCCTGATACGCGGGCTGATATTTTTTTGCGCTGCTGGATTGGCGGCGTTTGTGAGGACGAATACAGTTGACAGGCCCTTTCTGAATGATGCAGATTGCTCACAGTTTTGTTTAGGCAAGTTATCTCACTAATAAACGCCGGGGTTCTGGTGGCAGGCTTAACATTTAGGCACGAGAGGGAAGAGATGAAGGTGATCTATACGCTGTTGATTGAGTGCATCTGAGTGCCCACCTCAAGGAGCGATTCCACCGCGCGGTTGAAGTGCCGAGCGACATGACACTCGGCGATCTTCACTACTTCATGAAGGAGTTGACCGGATTCGACGATGACCATCTGTCAACGTTCTACATGGCCAATAAGTTTGGCGGAAAGAAAACGTGGTTCACGACGACTGGGGAATGGGAAGACGAGGATGAGGCCATGTGGAGCATTCCTCTTGCACAGGTATTCCCGCTGGAAAAGAAGAAGAAGCTGTACTACTGGTTTGATTTCGGAGATGATTGGACTTTCGAGAGACGCAAAAGGGGGAAGCAGTTTCCACCGATTCCGGGCATGGAGTATCCCCGCGTGATACACGAGGAAGGCCCGAAGCCAGAGCAGTACCCGTCCTTTGAGGAATGACTTGCACAAATACCAGCAGGTGGCTAAAGAGCTTAGTGAACAGGTCCATCGGAACACCTCGATGGCATGACTGTACGTGGTTTTAGGAGCGCAATAAATGGCACGGCTCAAGATCAAGCGCGGAGCAGGAAAACAAAGGGTGGAGGGCAAGACTTTCCGCCTTGCCGAGGAGGTTCGTTACATCCAGCGCCGTGCTGCGCGGTACGACGGACGCATCGTTACCCTTGGCCAGGTGCTGCTGTTTTCCACCGAAACCGGCGATGCTTGGCTGTTGGACCCCTCCGATCAACTGGCCACACCGCTCGCCCGCGATGGAGATGCCTTGTCCGTCCACATCGAGGAGACCGACACGAATTTCACCATTGGCTGGACGGGAGTTTACCGAATCGATGGCGCTGCTTTTGTCTATTTGGACAAGGACTCCGGCAACGTCCGCACGATCCTTGGCTATCCGACGCAGAGAACCTCCCACGAAATTTCAAATATCTCTGGCTAGTCTTTGGCGTCTCTGATCTTCCGAGTTGTGTAGGATGGGTTGAGCGCAGCGATACCCATCGATTTCGCTTCTGAATCTGACGAGAGTGAATTGAAGCAAGTAGAAGAGTGAAGCATTCAGATTTCCAGATCGGCACGGAATTTTTCACAGCGACGGGCAAGTGGCGGTGCACGGACGTCGGCACACGTGTCGTCGTGGCTATTTCACTGGAGCCTCGGGAAATGGTTCGCGTGCGACATGATGAGAGCGGCGAGCGGATCGAGGAACGTTTTGCCAGTAATGATTCACGCGATCTTGTCGGGCCGCCCTATCTGATCGCTGAGCAGGTGTTTAGCGAGTACGACCTCGAAGGGTGCTACGCTACAGCGGATGAAGTTCCGCTCTGACGCAAGCCTGCAGGAGAAATTGAGGTCAGGGGACATTTTGTTTTTAGTCAGGTAGTTACGATGACGACCCAAAAGCGGAAGTTGGTTCGGATGAAAAAATACTCTGATCCCCATTTTCCCAATCGGGGTCAATCGTATTGACTTATTTCGGGAGTTGGCCAGCTATGAATCTCGAGCCCAATTTGAGGGACTGTGAGAACCCGCGGCGCCCGCTCCAAGCTTGTGGGTGGGTTCGTCGCTGAGTTCCTCAACCCACCCTACGGGCCATCCTTTTTTCTCTTCGCATGTTCCGAACCGCAGTGGACCGTGGCGTTCACGGGCCTGCGGACCGGCTTTGAAAAATAGTCCACAGTCTGATACACCGTGCCCCACGGGCGGCGGTTGCGGGAATGAATAGCCTTGACAATTTCCTCTACGATGATGGATATTGCTTCAGGTTTCGCTTGCGTCGGCTTGAAAAATTTTAGGCCAATACACTGCTGGAGTTGCGGCAGTAGACTGAAGAGTTCGGCTGATGAGAGACAATGCCATATGAAAACGAACACCACGCCGAGACGCGGCGGGCAATGGGTATGGGCTCCGGCGAAGCCAAAGGCTGTACCGAAGGACATCAAGGACAACGTGAGCGCGAAGGCAAAACAATTTGTGGAAAGGGATCTTAAATATGCCTACGTCCGGCCGCCCCCAAAGCGGCCACGCTGGAACTACATCGTCGACATCTTCACAAAGTGGCGTGGCATCTACTTCTACTTCGTAGCCAGATATGCGTGTCCTGGCCCAAATGCAATCTCCCCATTCTTTGAAACTGGTTTTGCACGTTTGGAGTACCTGAGCGACGGCCATTTCAACCTTGCGTACATGCGCCACACCGGTGAATGGTGGCAGGTGCGTACGGCCATAACCCTGGCCGAAGCGCTGAAGGCAATTCGCGCTGAGCCGATTTTTCAACCGTGAGAAAGCCGAACAATGAGGTGCATCTTATTGACAATCCGCGGCGAGTGATCAAACGGTGACCTCCGACGTCCAGCGCTCGCGAGTAGCCAGATCACTGATGAAGAAAATTACGTTGGCAAACTATACGACCGACACTTACTATCCCAAGATAGTTAAGGCGGTAGATGCCGCGTTGCAGTCTGAAAACTTCGTCTCGCCGATCAAGGTGTTTATCGGCATGGGATTGCTTGGGCAACCGGATGTCGATGAATGGCGGAGAGGTCGCGTGCCGTATCTGGAAAAAGTCATAAAATGCAATCTCGCCAAAGCGAATCGTATCCTTCGCATTCTTCGAATGCATGCCCATGATCTAAAGCTCAAGCCTTCTGTGACCGTATATAAAAGGAAGAACAGAGGCAGAAAAATTCCGCTGCAGTTTTCGAAGTCGGGCGAAAGAAATCTCGAAGAGGCGTACTCGAGGCATTTTGTTAAGCTGGGTAAGGCAAGCGGTGACAAGGCGCTCGACGCGGACCCTTAACGGTAATATAAGTTGGTGTTCATTCGAGGTGTCTGAGCATGAGCGAATATCAGTATTATGAGTTCCTGGCCGCGGACCGACCACTCGATCGGTCGGAAATAGCTGCGTTGCGCGCTCTGTCCTCCCGTGCCGAGATTACCCCCACACATTTCACTAACGTCTACAACTTTGGAGACTTCAAAGGCTCCCCGGCGAAGCTCATGGAGAAATTCTTCGATGCGCATGTTTATGTCGCCAATTGGGGCAGCCGCCACTTGATGCTGAGGCTGCCCCGGGGCGGCGTGGACGAAAATATTTTGTCTTCGTACGTCATCGACGAAGTATTCGATTATTGGACGACAGACGAACATCTCATCCTTCAGTGGCTGCGCAACGAAGAACCAGACGATGACTGGGTCGAGGCCGAAGGCTGGATGGCGCAGCTCCTGCCGCTCCGTGAAGAGCTTAAACGGGGCGACTACCGGGCGCTCTATCTTGGTTGGATCTACGGCGCCTGTGTCGGCAATATCACCGATGATGAAACCGAACCGCACGTGCCCGCCGGACTAAGGTCGCCAACGGCCGCTCAGCAGGCGCTCGCTGAGTTTCTTGGCATCGACAAAGATATCGTTGGGGCTGCGGCACTGGCAAGTGCGTCGGTTCCAACCCCTGCCGATTCCGAGCACGAAATGGCTCAACGGGTATCAAGCATCCCATCGGACGAGGCCAAGCAATACCTGCTCCTCCTTCTACAGGGCAAGGCTCAACAAGCTGAGGCGCAGATTCAGCGCAGGTATGCCTTGTCTCTGCGCGCCTCCCTGTCAACGCAAACGGTTTCCGGGCAAGAGAGCCGATCGGTGGCAAAATTGCGAGCGCTTGCCGAACAGGGTCGTACAGAACGTCGCGAACGTGAACAAAAGAAAAGAGAGCGCGAGTTGGCAAAACGCCGACAAGAACGCGAGCGATATCTCGCCGCGCTGGCTGGGAACTTCGAGCAGCACTGGAAAAAAGTATCCGACCTGGCTGAGCAGAAAACCTCATCGGCGTACGATCGCGCGTGCGATCTTCTCGTCGACCTGTCAGAGGCGGCCTCGCTCACACAAAAACGTGCCGAGTTCATGAAAAGACTCAGCCAGTTCCGCGCGACCTATGCCCGACGCAGCGCTCTTTTGCAGAGGCTGAACAAAGCGGGGATTGGACCGAAGCCTGGCGGAGAAAACCCCATGTGACGCGCACTTGAAATTGGGACAGATAAGGGTGGCCCGCTGCGGCTGGCGCGGGGCGAAATCCCCCGTTGCCAGGAGCAACGGAAACGGGTCCGCGCTCACGCTACTGCATCGTGGAGCGCTTGAACGCTTGAGCTTTCTCGTCGAGTTTCGCCTTCATGTACTGATCGAAAGCGCTATTCATTTTACAGGAAAGCTCCCCGCTTCGGTCCACGAGCTTTTTACCGGCTAGCGATTCCAGAGTGGCAAGCGCTTCATCCAGCTCGGACTCCTGCTCCCAGTAGGCGGCGCAGATATCGATGAGCAGCTCCAGCAACTCTTCTTTCTTCACATCCAGGTCCATGAGATCGATAAAGCTGGGAGCATCCGGCACGGACGCTACGGGCTGGTAATAGACGGCTATTTTTCCTTCGAACCAGTCCGTAATGCCCCTGAGATCCATGAACCGGCAAACCTTTTCGCGCTTGGATACGCGCTGGCTTTTTTTAGCGGCTAGTCCCATGCACCGAAGAAGCTTATCGCTGTTGCGTTGTGGATGAATCTCTCGCAGGTCAGGTGTTTAAGGAGAAAAACAATCAAGCAAACGAGATGCCACGATCGAAGCGCGCGTTTTTCCTAGCTATGCGATAAGAACGGCGCCGGACATTTTTTGAGAATTGGGAATAGACGCGTGTGCATTCCCAATTTCGCTACGAGAAAAATGGGATGGCGCCTCGGCAGAGCGCTCAACAGGCGGCTCAACACGTGCTAGCAGACGACACGATTTTCGAGGCGCACGCTATGGGCTAGTACTTCAGATTTTCTACGAACCGCTCCTGCTTCAGGCGCTCAATGAGCGAGCCGTCGACGAATTCTTTGGGGTCGCGGCGCGGGGCGTCGGGGTATTCCTTGCCGAAGTTTTCCAAAATTACCTTGAGGCCTTCGAGGGTCGGAGCGATGTAATCCGGCATCAGCGATGCAACAAAGTCGAATTCCGTGGCGGCGAGCTTGGGGTCGGTGATTTTCATGTACTTGCTGATGATCCGCTCGCTGTCGGCGCGGTTGCGCTTTAAATACACGACCGATTCGGTGACACATTTCATATAGCGATAGGCGAGCTCGCGATTCTTGTTGAGCCAGCCTTCATCGACGACCACGGAAGTCCAGGGAAAAGGGATCGCCATCTGCTGGGCCGTCGCCATTACGCGAAACCCTAGCGCTCTTGCCTGATCGGTGGCCGCGGCACCGAGGAATGTGTATTGAATCGTGCCGGCTTTGAGCGCGACGACGCGGCTTGAATCGCCGCCCATTTGCAGCATTTTCAGATCTCTGTCGAGGTTCAGGCCATTTTTTCTGAATAGATAACGAAAGCCTTGATTGGTTGATGAGCCGAAGCGCTAGATGCCGGCAATTTTGCCGGCGAGATCAGGAATGCCTTTGATGTCGGGATGGACGATCAGATTCGATGCCAGCCACGGCAGCGGATTGCCGAGGATCAGCAGCTTGACGCCGCGCAGGCGCGCCTCGATGGACACCGGGCCGCCGCCGGCAACTTGCACGCTGCCGCCGACCAGGGCGGCGATATTCATCGTCCCACTATTAATGTAGAGAAGCTCGCCTTCGAGGCCATGTTTTGCGAAGAATCCTTTTTCCTGCGCGACCCAGAGGAGCGCCTGAGTGGCGTTGACGGCGGAGTAAGAAATCCGGAGTTTGTCAGCGGCCGCGGCAGTCTCCGCGATGGTTAAGGTGCCGATCAGTACAAAAACAAAAAAATTGAACCGATGGGTCGTTGTGCTTATCATGAACCCTGGATACCGCTATCGGGGTAATCACGTCAAGGGTTTGTAATAGGCCTCCGGTGTATTTTATAAGGAGACAGCAAGAGGAGGATCATGATGGCGACTCATTGGCTGTTCAAGACGGAGCCGAGCGTTTATTCCTATCAGCAATTAGTCAGGGACAAAAAGACCAGGTGGGATGGGGTGGCGAATAATCTGGCGCTGAAGAATCTCAAGGACATCAAGAAGGGTGAGCAAGTTTTTATCTACCACACGGGAGATGAAAAGGCCGCCGTCGGAGTGGCGAAGGCATTAGGCGGCGCATACGCCGATCCATCAAAGGACGATCCGAAGCTGTTGGTCGTCGATATCGAAGCCGTAAGAGCGTTGGCGCGGCCAGTGACGCTCGCCGAAGTGAAGGCACACCCGAAGCTCAAAAATTTCGATCTGGTGCGCAATTCCCGCCTCTCGATCATGAAGGTGACCGACGAGCAATGGGAGATCATGGAAGGGATGGGGAAGAAGAAATGAGGAGTGAGGTGTCAGGAGTGAGGAGTGAAGAGTAAGGGGTGAAAGGAAAAGGTAGTAGGCTCCGCCAGAGGCGGATCAGCCTGCGGCTGAAATAGGCAAAAGGCAATAGTAAAGAAAAAGGGATTGAAAAATGGCAGAGGAACGAAAACACGATCACGGAAGCGGGCATCATCACGAGCACGATCACGATCATGGTCACGAGCGTGAACATCATCACCACGAAGAGGGCGAAGGCGCTCACGCGCATGCTCAAGATCATCCCCACGATCACGGTCGTCAACATGACCACGATCACGGGCATAAGCACCATCACCACGAAGAACACGAGGATCACGAAGCCGGTCATGGGCACGAGCATGGCCATGAACATTCGCATGATCACGGTCACGGCCATGAGCACAAGACTCGATTCCACGATCCGGCGCACGCCGCGGAATTTGACCGGCGGATCTCCGAGATTCGCGGCGATTTGGCGGAGAAGTTGGCTGACATGCTCACGCTCAAAGGTGACGAACGGGTTCTCGACGTGGCCACGGGCACCGGGCGCGTGGCCAGACCGGTGGCGAAGCGCCTGAAAGGGGGCCGAATCATCGGCGTCGATCAGGCACTGGCGATGCTCCACGTCGGCCATCAACACCAGGAACCAATCCCCGCGTATGATCAGAGTGCCGGAGCGGCCGACGCTCTACCCTTCAAAGCCAACTCCTTCGACCGCGCTTTTGTCTCCTTCAGCTTGCATCACTTCGGCAATCCATCGGGCGTGGTGCAGGAAGTGTTGCGGGTGTTGAAAAACGGCGGCCGGTTCGTGGTTCTCGATCCGGTCATCGAAGAGGCAAAAGATTCCGTGGACGTGGCGCTTGAGGCGAAGATCAATCAGGTGTTCCGTCGCACCCACGGCAACGATTTCCGCTTTCACACCGCGAACAGCATCCAGCGTTTGCTTTCGAAGGCCGGATACCGGATTCCCCGCACCAACGTGCTGTCTTACTCGTTCAATCGAGAAGGAATGGACGGCATCCCCACGGGGCGTCACTGGCTGGAGGTGGCGGAAGAAGTCGAACGCGAAGCGCCCGAGCTGGCGGAACGAATGAAGAAAACTTACTTCACCTGGCACCGGCATGGCGACCACGTGCACGTGAAAGGGAGTTTTTCCTACGCGCTGATCACGGGGGTAAAGCCGGCGTGAGCAACAGTGCTGAGTAATGAGTAACGAGTGCTGAGTGAGGGAAACTCAGGACTCAGCACTCAGGACTTCCTACGATTAGGAACAGGAGCAACGACATTGAAGAAAGCTGATTTTCGTACATTTTATCACGATGCGCATGCGGTGGAATGTCTCACCGAGCGGGAAAAGATGCTGATCGGTCTCGCGGTGGCAACGATGCGCCTCTGCGATCCCTGAGTGGAGCGGCGCCTTGTGGACGCAAGGAAAGCGGGGATAACGGAGGAAGAATTAGACGCGGCGGTGGACGTGATCGCCGCGGTGGATGCGGGGGTGCTGCAATCGTTGAATCAGCGGATCAAGCAACGGCAGAAGAACTAGACCAAGCGCGAGGCAAACGGGGGCAACAAACCAAGGGGGTCCCCTTCCTGACCTGACCCCTTCCCGACCTCCTCACTTTTGCCTCCAGACCCGTTATGGCTGAGGGCGATTTCAGGACCATTCAAGCGCTTATGGCACACAAGACGATTGACATGACGCTGCGGTATGCCGATTTAGCATCTTAACATCTGAAAAGAGCAGTTGCGGTTTTAGATAATGAAAAAAGTCACAACAATTTTCACAACATCGCCACTTGCCGAAAACGCCCGCCCGGTCTAGGTTATGGCAATCACCCGTGTGGAGAAGGAAGGTGCCCGGTGGTACCGCTGGGCTTGAAAACCGAAACGGGTAAAAAGATAAAGATATCGAAAACACAGATAAATGACTATTTTCAGGAGGAATTCTCCCGATTTTCATGTCGCCGTCAATTGCCCCAACTAGCCCCTTTTTGTCCTCCGAGTCACAACAATATTCACAACACCCCCATTGGGCAATATTTCGTGGAAAATGGACTCGAAAAACGGCTGCGAAATTAGCCCGTACAGAACCTGATATTTTTGAGATGCGAAGGATATTGGCCCAAACGCGGTTCGCTATTTGAGAATTTCGTCCTAGCTGTCGTGCTCTATGGCTTCCGCTTACCGCTTCGCTTTTAAATGCTTCCGTCGCGACTCGAGACCCAATCCATAACCAAGCGACGTAATAATAGCGATGGGGCTCCCGCAACGAGCGAGCAACCGAGCCGTGTTTCGCGAGCAAATTGCGGACACGCTTTACGGTTTCTCGGCCGCACTTAGCTGCGTGTCGTTCGCAAATAAGATGAAGACAATTGATGACAAGTATATTTCCGTCAAGTTCGGTTTCGCCCGTCACTTCTCCCGATTCACACGTCGCGCTCCTCCGAATCACCGCTGAGCGATAGGCTCCAGCACATGAACTGCCAGCGCAAGACCTAGAACAATGCTGGCCGTCGCGACAAAACTGTTGAGGGAAAGAATTGAAAGTCCAGTCAAGGCGTTCCCGATATTACATCCTGCCGCCAGTGTGCCTCCGAATCCCATCATCAATCCTCCCAGAAATCGTCGCGGAAACTCGGCCGCCGCCGGCGCCTGCCAGCGGGCTGTCCCTTTCGACCACGCGCTTAGCCAGCTGCCCAACGGCACACCGAGGGCCATGAATGCTCCCCACGTCATCGGCTCCACAGTTTGCTCCGCCAGAGCGCGCAGAAGACTGCGACTTGGTCCTGTCATTGATAACCCCCAGTACCATCCGCTTGGAGCTCCGGCTATCCACGCCAGTGTGCCTAGTGCCCCGAGGATCAAGCCGGTACGATACCAAGGCCAGAGTTCAGGAGATGAGTGGGGCTTCGGAAGGAGACGCAACAAAAACCCGATTAAAACACCGCCTCCTAGGACGACCCATGCGGCGCTCACACCTAGAAGCGCGGGAAACGATGCCGCATCGGGAAGGGTGAAGGTTGGCTGCGTAAGCCAGAGGGTAAGGAAGTGGAGGAGGCCGTGCTCCACGACTAATCCGCCAACGGCAAATCCCAGCACTGCAGTCCCAGCTCCCAAATTTCCGGTCCCGACCCGGGACCAAATGGAGGTCGCTCAACCCCTAGCCCATGCCATTCCAAAACCAAACATCAGCCCACCTGCAATAGCAGCCAGCCATGTAAAGGGTACAACCGGAACGAGAATGAGTTGACTTCCGGCCAGAGCGTTCACGACAACCATTTGACTCCCTAGGGCCAACAGATAGGCAAGAAAAGATGAAGATGGCTGCCCGCGAAGGACTTGGCGAAATCCGCTGTGCATGCAAAATCCCCCGCGATGGAGGAGCACTCCAAGGGGGATTCCCACCATAAGCCCAAGACTGGCTGTCAGTAGCATGGACGCTTGCCCTTTTTTCTATTGAGCTGGAAAAACAAAATCTGCTCCGACCTCAGTCCTCGCACGAATTAGAAGTCAATATCCACTCCCAAAGAATCCAGAAACTTGTTGAATCCTGTGAAGAGTTCCATGACCCCTTGTGCCTCAATGATTTCAGCATCCGACCATCCGACTTTGTGAAGCTCTTCGATATCCTTATCCGTTACGCTATTCGCGTCTCTTGTTGACCTTTGCGCAAGTTGTAGCAGCCTTACTTCCTTCGGCTCAAAGCCAGCCCCCTCCAAATTTTTTAAAAGCGCGTCGATTCTTTGTCTGCTGAATCCTAACATTTGCAATGCCAAACCGTGAGCCGCGATGCAGTACTGGCACGCATTGGCGTCAGAAACGACCAAAGCTATCGCCTCTTTGAGTTCTCGCCTCAGTGAACCACCCATCATCAGCGCCTTGAGCTTTTCCCAGTTGGCCTTGAGTAGAGGAGGAAAGTGAGCGTAAGTTTTGAAGATGTTTGGCACCCGCCCCATTGCCTTCTCAATCTCTTCATAAACTGACCGCGCCTCATCAGTTGCGAATTCTTTTTCCAGTGCTCTTATTCTTGCCACGATAAATCAACCTCCATTTTTCATTTGCCTAAAAGCAGCTTTTCCACTACCGGTTCTGATTAAACCGTATCCCGACATCCGACGATAACGAGAATTGCCAATTGGGCGAGACTTTTTTGACTTGGTAATAAATTCGTCCCAGGCGACAAATCTGATTTAATGTTGTTGATCAGATAGGGATTCTATTCTTCTGATGAAACTCTTCCGCCTTCCTGCAATCCCCTCATCTGGGTTGTTCACCGAAGAGTTCTAACTCCACCAGTTACTTGATTCTGCTGAAAAATACCGTTGATGCTTCGAAGGCCTCAGCATGGACGGAAAAACATCAATGTTTTTAATACCCCTCCGTTCGCCCTGAGGTCGTCGAAGGGTAGCGGAGGGGTATTTCAGCAGAATCTTATTTCAACTTTTGACCCATACGGCCCAGATCACCTTACAGCAGGTCCCGCTTTTTGCAGCGAGTTGCAGGCTGGACATATTTAAATTTATAACAAAATTGGCCGTGCAAAAGTTCCCTAAGATTCTGCAAGAGGAAACTTGCAGACAAAGTAGATCTGACGATGTTAACGAGAGCCGACTAGGTTCAGGAGCTTAGCTGATCGAACTCCACGCCACTCAAGATGGTTCCCCCAGTTGTTAGTCTTGCCCGTGGCCTCTTCTTGGGAAAGCAGCCTGGCCATTTCTGATCAACCCTATGGTGCTATGTTATTCTATTTCTTTTTCTCTATGGCACAGGTGCGAAAGCCAGCAAAGATATCACGGCGGTAAGGCTGGAAGAAATTGCGGTACGTATTGTAGCCCAGACGGGAGCGGGTCGCCCACGCACCGCCTTTCAGTACCTTGCGGTAACCAAACCAAGGAGCCGAGTACTCCCGGTAAGGGGAATCCACGATGTATCCGGGAAACGGGTAGAAGGCCGAGATGGTCCACTCCCAGAC
>Ga0214472_10000354_pt1 | contig 57872 bp, 59 predicted proteins | sample RVTome_6_FD_207662 | JGI IMG/M metagenome (GOLD analysis project Ga0214472, IMG submission 207662) | Soil microbial communities from uranium-contaminated site in the Upper Colorado River Basin, Wyoming, United States - RVT140D175 | ecosystem: Environmental > Terrestrial > Soil > Contaminated >...
GTACAGGCTAAGATTGCGAACTGTCGGACGATCTTGCGGCGGAATCACAGCGCCGTGCCGGAGACGGTGTTGCAAGATCTTAAACGCGATTATGCGCATGCGGCTCAGGCGCAGTCGTTGGAGGAATTGCTCGGCATCGAAGGGACCGCAGCCCGCCGGTATTTTTCAGAATTCAGGGGCATGCTGAAAACCGACGGAGTGGTCCAGGACTTCGATTTCGACGGGCGGAACCGTCGGCCACCGAAGGACCCGGTGAACGCGCTTTTGTCCCTGGCCTACGCGATGCTGGCTCGGGAATGGACGGTGACGTTGCATGCAGTGGGTCTCGATCCCTATCTTGGGTTTTATCACCAACCACGCTACGGAAGACCGGCGTTGGCTCTCGATGTGATGGAGGAGTTTCGACCACTGATTGCGGATTCTGTCGTGTTGACGGCGATCAACAACGGTGAAGTGCGTTCAGAAGACTTCATTCGGCGGATGGGCAGCGTTGCGTTGACGCCAGAGGGCCGGCGGCGCTTTATCGAAACGTATGAGCGGCGGATGAGCCAGGAGATTACGCATCCAGTCTTCGGCTATCAGGTGAGTTACCGACGTATTTTGGAAGTACAGGCGCGGTTGCTTGGGCGGTATCTGTGCGGCGAGATCCCAGAGTATCCATCTTTTACCACGCGGTGAATGATGCGACGGCTGTATTTTGTGACGTACGATATCTGCGATCCAAAGCGGTTGCGCCGCGTCTACAAGACCATGAAAGGGTTCGGTGCGCATCTGCAACTCTCGGTCTTTCAGTGCGAGCTGCCGGACATAGATGTCGCCAAGATGAAGGCGGCGTTGGTCGAGGTGATCAACCATCATGAAGACCATGTGCTGATTGTGGACCTTGGTCCGACGGAGGGCCGGCCGATTAAGAGTATCGAATCGTTGGGCAAAGCTTTCACGCAAGTTGAGCGACAGGCACAGGTAGTGTAGTTGCTTCCATCTGCCGCATGATGCGAGCGCTCTTATGCCGGTTGAACTACCGGAAGCGCTCGCAAACGCCCAATTGACTGAATTGCAAGAAGTATGTCGGGAGGGGAGGTGAGAAAGGTTGTTGGATAGAGAGATCGTGCTATGTATAGACGGAGGCGCTCGCAATATGAGCGAGACAATGAAGGAGAACAGACGTTTCCACGAGAACCACTTCCACGGCTGAAATGCCGTGGCCCCATTGAAGCATGATGAGGCCTGTACATTTCGGACAGGTCATCGTGACTTCCACGGCTGAAATGCCGTGGCCCCATTGAAGCCCGTGGTACACATGGTTAACATATCCAAAGATTTCCACTTCCACGGCTGAAATGCCGTGGCCCCATTGAAGCGGTGAGCCGCAGTTTGAAGGCGAGCTGCGCCCGAAGCAACTTCCACGGCTGAAATGCCGTGGCCCCATTGAAGCGCTTCGTTGCCGCTCAGGCCGAGCTTGGCGATAGAGCACTTCCACGGCTGAAATGCCGTGGCCCCATTGAAGCTGCAAGTTCCGCCACAGATCGCGGTCGTCGATCAGGACTTCCACGGCTGAAATGCCGTGGCCCCATTGAAGCATTCGGACTGGACAGGCCGCGTTTCTTCATCGCGGGACTTCCACGGCTGAAATGCCGTGGCCCCATTGAAGCGCGTAGATCTGTGTCACGGCCACCGACGAGTGGTTGACTTCCACGGCTGAAATGCCGTGGCCCCATTGAAGCTGCTCTGATCATAGGCTAAATTTCAGCGGGTCCTCGACTTCCACGGCTGAAATGCCGTGGCCCCATTGAAGCGTAGGGATTCGACACCGCTAACACGTTGCGTCCCTCACTTCCACGGCTGAAATGCCGTGGCCCCATTGAAGCGTCTCGGTGCCTGTGCAGCCCAACCCATCTGTCCCGACTTCCACGGCTGAAATGCCGTGGCCCCATTGAAGCGTTCCTTGGCCGTGTACTGGCGCTGGGCCGTGTACTTACTTCCACGGCTGAAATGCCGTGGCCCCATTGAAGCTTCGTAACTCGCAATGAACTCATCGACTGAGCGGCCACTTCCACGGCTGAAATGCCGTGGCCCCATTGAAGCCTCGAATGTAGGGAATCAGCCCACGCGGAGTCGCGCCACTTCCACGGCTGAAATGCCGTGGCCCCATTGAAGCGATGTGTTGCAGCGGCCGCTGTCCGAGGAACAGCGCGACTTCCACGGCTGAAATGCCGTGGCCCCATTGAAGCCAGTACCCGCACTTTCCACGTTCCTTCCGCCAAGTCGACTTCCACGGCTGAAATGCCGTGGCCCCATTGAAGCGCGTGGATCGATGCGCGGTCGGCCAACCGCAGCGCGGACTTCCACGGCTGAAATGCCGTGGCCCCATTGAAGCATTCTTCACGCCGTTCGCTGAAGCGCCTGTCATCCTACTTCCACGGCTGAAATGCCGTGGCCCCATTGAAGCTCGGCAAACCAGGCCGACACGGAAAACGTTATCTTACTTCCACGGCTGAAATGCCGTGGCCCCATTGAAGCAAAAATCCCGATCGCACCTGGAATTCGCTGGCAATGACTTCCACGGCTGAAATGCCGTGGCCCCATTGAAGCCTTCAACTGCTCAGGCGTGCAGGTGTGGCCCTCTTCAACTTCCACGGCTGAAATGCCGTGGCCCCATTGAAGCGTAATTGAATGAGCGTATCTTTGAGCGCCTTGAATTCACTTCCACGGCTGAAATGCCGTGGCCCCATTGAAGCGATTGGTGTTGACGCTGGAGGCGACGTTGGGACACAACTTCCACGGCTGAAATGCCGTGGCCCCATTGAAGCGACGGTGATGAATGCCATCACACAGGACTCAACACTACTTCCAAGGAGAGGAAAATGTACCGGGAGTCTTTTTTGAGATGAAGCTGATTTGCATATGCGGATCACTCGGTTCCGCAGTAGCGCCCGTCCTTCGGGGTGGGCGAGGATTGAAACACTAGATCAGGCAGCGAGCGCGGGGATGAACCGGCTGCGGGTAGATCGAAGGTCGGATCTTGCACTGATACATTCTGTAGCACTCGGGGGCGCGTGGCAGAGTAATTTTCCTATGCTTGGATGTCTCTTGTGAAGGGCTAGGCCGCTCGGTGATTCCGTGGCCCGCATTTATTACTGAATTGCCGAGAGCCGCCACTTCCCTTCTTGGATTCGCATGAAGGTCCAGACTTCGCCGGATTCGGTCGGTATCTCTTCGCTGCCTTCGACGAGATAGCCTGCTTCTCCACGCTTCTTCGTCAGAGACAGGTTGTAGTCACGGGCACTCCAGCGAAACCCTGCCGTCACGTAGTGCGTCGCCTGTTCGGTCCAGACTTCCAGGATCTCCGCACGGAGGAGCACCACATCCTCGACATGGTTCCGGATGTTCTGGCTGGTATTGTCGGCTAGGGCAGTGCTGAAATAATTCATCATCTCCGGCGTGACGAGCTGCTGTAGCTGGGTCAGATCCTGGTTGGTCCAGGCCTTTTGAACATCGAGCAGGAGTTGTTGAAAGTCTGCTTTGTCAGCGGAGGTGACGCTATCAACCGATAGTTTCTGTCTGGTTGTGGCGGTCGACAGATTGTCGTTGGATGGGTTGCGGCCTGTGATCCCGGAAAAGTCAGGGAGGGAGGGTCGTTGAATTTTTAGGAAATAAAACACCGTTACGGCTGCCAGGAGTATGAGGAGCAGAAGGATTCCGACAGGGCTGGGAATTTCGGTGGTGCTGTGGGTTTCGACAGCAGGCGCATCGGCATCGGTGGTCTGCGCGCTGCTGTTCGTCGCTCCGAAGAACATATGGCCGATCCGTGATCCGACGACTCTGGCAGGGAGACCAGCCGACAAGGGAGAGCGGTGCAGCTGGAACATCGTCTTTGTGCCGGTCTGGTCAGAGGTGCGTGACCCAAGACGGCCGATGCCTCCTGCAATGCTACCGCTCCATGAACCGCTGGAATAGCCTCCGCCAGACCCGCCCCATGCCTCTGCAAAGGATACGGCAGGGGCTCCAATCAGAGTCATCGAGATGAGTGAGGTAATGAGAGTTGTTATGTTCATGCAAGCTCCTTGTTAGTGATGTCGCGGGCCGAGCCAATACTCACACATCCTGGCAGCAATGGTCTCCTGATATCTAGCCGGCTGTTGACAAAGTCCTCCAGCGGCGTTCTCGCGGCGCTCAGAGGCTCAACGTACGGCAGAGAGTACGATTCGCCTCTTCGCTTGCTGCGGCCTTGCTGGACGGCCTTTCTGAACAGCCTGCGAATGATTGTGAGATCGTCTGTGAGTGGCTGGGCTCCCACGTTCTCGTCGCGCGCAAGTTGTTTGTCAACAACCTGCTAGGGCATCTGAACAGCTGGCATTCTGCCACTTCTCCCGTTGAGCCCTGAAACCGGGACATTCCTCGTTTCTGATCGCTTCGTCCTGGCCAGGAGTCGGGCATGGGGTGGGAGAGATCGTTCGAGATCAACCAGAGGGAACAGAATAGGTACCGGGAGTCTTTTCCGGAGCAACCACAATGGACTAGCCTCGCAATTCAACATTACCTCGAACGGGCGGGCGAGGATTGAAACCGAGCGTACGCATAGTCGATTGCGTGGCGGACAAACGTAGCGCCTGCAGATTGGCTTTGGAGTATGGCGATCGGCGCGCAAGCTGTTGCGGGGACAGTTGACCTCGCTGCACCCGGAGTGGGATGCGCAACGGCTTGCACGGGAAGTCGCGCGGAGGCTCTGGCATGGAGCTGTATGACTTGCTGGCCCAGGTCGTGAGAGACGACGGGGCGGGAGGCAATAAACCCAATGGGCCGGTCAGGGAAGCAAGTCGGCGACGGACACCGACGCGTCAGGCTTGGACAGGGGGGAGACAGTCTCAGTGCGAGCCAACGTTCGAGAGGACTGGTACCGGGCCGGCCGGCCTGGGAGTGTCACCGGGTCTCGATACACTTCCAGACAGCGCTCCGGGAGGTTGACGATCCAGTATTCCGGGATGCCGGCGCGAGCATAGATGGGTGACTTATACGCGCGGTCTCTTTCCAGCGTACTGTCGGCAATCTCCACGACCAACAAGGCCGTGCGGGGGTGCTCGTTGGCATAGTCCCTGGGCGACCCTGGGACGACTGCCAGATCCGGTTCCGGTTCCGAGTCGGGATCAACGATGAGGGGTAATTGGATGCGAATCCAATGGGCCGGACCAAACGCCGTTCGGAGCGCCGCTTCTGCCAATCCGATCGAGGCCGCGTGTGGGCCATGTTGAGGGGTCATGGTGACAATCTCTCCTTCAAGCAGTTCCACGCGTTCATCCGGAGCCAGAATACCCGCGTCGGCCAGACGGTCATATTCTTGACGGGTCCAGTGTTTGGTTTGGATGGCAGGTGCAGACATCGGAAGCCTCAATTCGACTCGGGGCCAGTGTAGCAAAGCATTAGGTCGATCACAAGCGATCGGTCCTGTTCTTTGACAACTGAATAGCCAGAGCCCGGATCATCCATGAAACGTCTACTGCGAATAGCCGATGCTCTCGCCCGGAGCCGATGTTCTCGCTCGAGGAGAGGAAAATGTACCGGGAGTCTTTTTTGAGATGAAGCTGATTCGCATAGACGGATCGCTCGGTTCCGCAGTAGCGCCCGTCCTTCGGGGCGGGCGAGGAGTGCAATGCTGAGGAGCTGAGTGTAGTGCACGCTCAAGCTGCCGATCGTTCCTCTGCGTCTACTATTCCTTCATCCGCGCAACCTGTGTAGAATGTCCCCGCAATGGACGGTACGGTGGATTCTCTGTTGCTGCGGTGTGGTAGAAGACAGTTATGCCGACGATCAGCGTCTTCTATGGTATCGTGATTCAAATGTTTTGGCGGGATCATAAGACCCCCTGACGTAGAACCGGCTATTCGACATATGGTGCCTTGGCGCGTTGTTTCCGTGAACACCATGCCTGACCTGCTTTTGCGGGTCACATTTGTCGATGGCACCACGGGCGATGTGGACCTGGCGAACTTTCTGGGTAATCCCCAAGTCAAGGGAACGGTGTTCGAACCGTTGCGCGACCCGGCAGTCTTCGCTCAGGCGCGAGTGGTAATGGGCGCCGTGCAATGGGCCAATGGCGCCGACCTCGCTCCCGATGCCATGTACGACGCGATCAAGACACATGGCCGGTGGATTGTCGAGTGAAGACTGATTGGTGAAACCGGGACATTCCTCGTTTCTGATCGCTTCGTCCTGGCTGGCGGATTGAAATTATTTTCTCCTGTCCCCAGGCTTAGAATCCAAACGACGAACGGGATAGATGTGACGACTGTGAATCCACCCCTCATGACTTCAAACCCTGATATCTTCCGTGAGCACGTGATTGCCTTCCTCGATGAAGCAAAGGCTCGAATGCTGCCCGTCGCTTCGTGAAACTTCTCCTTGATGAGTGCATCGACCGTCGAAAGAGGTCTAGGGCTGTCCCGCCGTCGTGTTCATCGCTTCTTATTGCCTTGGGCGGATAGGGTGACGTTGCTCTTGGCCGGCCTGTTTATGTTAAGCTTGGGTCCGATTGAACGGGGAGTCCGGCGATGACCGTAACAAATCGGATTGAGATGAACCCGAAAGTGATGATGGGCAAACCCGTCATCCGCGGCACCCGCATTCCCATTGAGTTGATTTTGCGAAAACTGGGCGAAGGAGCGACAGAGAACGAGTTACTCGACGCCTATCCCCGGCTTACGAAGGCGGATATCCAGGCCGCGATTGGATATGCAGCAGATACCGTGGCCCATGAGGAAACAGTCCTTGTGGGTTCTCCCCCCAAGAAGCGGGCTAAACGCTAGCCTGTGCGCTTCCTTGTCGATGAAAGCTGTGACTTTTCTGTGGTCCGAGCGCTCCGCGCCGCTGGTCATGATGTTTTGGCGGTGACAGCTCAAACTATGAGAGATGGTTGGGCAATACCGCGTGCCGACTGGAAGCAGGTGCAGCAATACGTGGTGCCCTTGCCTCAGATAATCACTTGAGTAACTTCGAAAGCGTGATCCAACTTCGCAAGCCAGAGACTCTGCGTCGCCTGTGATCGCTACCGCCGTGCCTGATGAGCGAGGAAGTTGCGGTGTGCCAGGCTCGTATTGTATTTTTAGCATATTGCTTGATAGGCAATCTGAGTAAAATACAATACGACCATGAAGCGTAAACTCGGACAGCTTGAATCACAGCTCCTCGCCTTCGCCCAGATGCGGAAGACCCGCACCCTGGCCGCTGGAGACCTCAGCGGCCCGCTGCGTCTCACGGGAAACAGAATAGGTACCGGGAGTCTTTCCCGGAGCAACCCCAAGGGGACTAGCCTCGCAATTCAACATTATCTCCAACGCCCCCATCCGCTTAACCCGTGTAGAATGCCGCCGCAGGGGGCGACAAGCCCCACTTGTCTGCCGGTGTACCGGCAGACAAGTATCCCACACACGTGAAGGTCGTGGATTTGCTCAGCGCACCGCTCAGGTCTGACCGGCAGGCAGGCAGGATGGAAGAGAGTTCCTGCGGTAGATAAGGTCTGAACTGATGATCGATCGGGTTACCTCTCGTGAACTAGAACAGGGGAAGCACCTCGTGGTCGTCTATCGAGAATGGACTGACGACGGTTTCATTATTACGGCGTTTCTCACTCGTCGAGTACAATCATTTGAAAAGAGGAGGCAGGTATGGCCATAGCCGATTTTCAGGAGTATTTGAAGTTGATTCCAGCCGTCAATCGAGCGCCGCAACATGCCGTCTGGTTGACGTACGACACCGAGGCCGACACGCTGTACGTGAATTATAAGAAGCCCAGCCATGCGACGGACAGCGAGATGACCGATGACGACGTGATCGTCCGCTACGAGGGTGAAGAGGTTATCGGTTTCACGGTGTTGCACGCGAGCAAACGCGTCAAGAAAACCGCATAAGGACAAAGAACCGAGACATTCTGCTCTTCTCGAAATTCACGGGGCGGTAAGTCTCGCAATCTTACATTCCTTCAAAAGGGCGGGCGAGGATTGGAACAAAGATCGTAGAGCACGGATGCCTGATCATCCTATGAAGGGTGGGATGGGTGAGATGAACGAGATAGGCCAGACGAACAAAATCAACGGGGCTTCCGTTTCGCTTTGGCCGTCGGCGGGGCGGTGAGGGGGTCCTCCGGCCAGTGGTGTTTGGGGTAACGGCCGCGCAGTTCTTTGCGGACGTCTTGATACGCATGGGCCCAGAAGCTGGCCAGGTCTTGCGTGACTTGGACCGGCCGTTTGGCCGGTGAAAGCAGATGCAGCATGACAGGAATCTTTCCCTCCGCGACGCGCGGCGTGTCTTTGCACCCGAACATCTCTTGGAGCCGCACGGCGAGCACCGGTACGTCCGGCGTGTCGTAGTCGATGCGCACGCTGGATCCGCTCGGCACAGTGAGATGCGCGGGGGCCAGGCGGTCCAGTTTCTGTCGTTGCGCCCAGGTCAGCATCGCGTGCAACGGTGTGACAAGGTCCATCCGTTTGACGCGATCAAGGGTGGTGATGCCGTCCAGATAGGGGCCAAGCCATGTGCCGAGCGCCGGCTGCAGATATTCGTCCGACAGATCGGGCCAAGCTGAATCGGCGCCCTCGACGCGTCTGAGAAATTGCACCCGCGCCCGCCACTGCCGCAGCTCCGGGGTCCATGCGAGTGCGCCGAGTCCGGCTAGGGTGATGCCCTGCAGTAACGCGGCGACGATCAGGGAAGGATCGGGTTTGGATACGGCCTGCTCGGACAGGACTAGGGCTCCCAGTAACTGCCGGCGAACGGCTTGGACTGCCTGGGTCTTCTCATCCCACGACACCGCCTCTGTCTGGGTGATGTCGCCGGCATAGAGCGTCTCAATCTCCGAGCGCGAGATCGGCGCGGCGAGATCGATTCTGGCCCACTGTGTCCCGCCGTCGAGATCGGCGATCACGAGATAGGGTTCCGATGCGAGCGGGTCCGGGTCGGCGAAGCGTGCGCCACGTCCGTTCGTCAGTACATAGCGAGGATCGCTGCCGCCTTGACGTTGTGCAATCCGGTCCGGATAGGCCAGCGCGAGGAGCAGCCCAACGGAATGGAAATCCTCTTGCTTGTCAGCCTGACGCTTGTCAACGTGTTGCCTGTAGACAGACCGTGTCAGCTCTTTCCGCCACAGATCCGCCTGACGTTTCACTCTTTGGCACGCGCCGCGATCGACGGTTGCGCCTTCGGGATGATCGTCCCGCCCGTGCAAAAGATCGAGCCTGAGCCGAAGATCGGCGTTCCGCCGGCCTGGCGATCTATGGAGAATGTCGCGCTCGCTCAACAATGCCGCCACCTCACAGGCCAGAGCCGTCAGGTGCAGCGATCCTGCCTTGAGCACCATATGCGCGAGCCGGGGATGCAGCGGCAATTCGGCCATCCGCGTTCCGTGAGTGGTCATATGCCCGGCGGCATCGATGGCTCCCAAGCGCGTCAGCAAGTCCGTCGCCTGCGCGACAGTACCGGCCGGCGGAGGCGTCAGCCAGGAGAGTTCATGAGGATTCGTCGTGCCCCATAGGGCCAATTCCAGAATGAGAGGGGTCAAGTCGGCGTCGAGCATTTCCGGTGGGCGGCGTGCAGCGAGCGATTGGTGTTCTCCTGCAGTCCACAGGCGGTAGCAGATGCCGGGCTCCAAACGTCCGGCCCGCCCGCGGCGTTGTTCGGCGGAATCTTGCGTGACGCGAATCGTTTCCAATCTTGTGAGGCCTGAGCGGGGATCGAAACGCGGCACGCGCAGCCGGCCCGCATCGATCACGACGCGCACGCCGTCGATCGTCACACTGGTTTCGGCAATGGAGGTGGCGAGGACGACTTTTCTCGCACCCGGTGCGGCCGGCGCAATGGCCAGATCCTGGGCGTCCTGCGGGAGATCGCCGTGCAGGGGGGCGATGTGAATTGAGGAGTCGAGGCGGGCATCAAGCAGGTTCCGTTCGACCCGGCGTATTTCAGCCATGCCGGGCAGGAAGACCAGCAGACTGCCTTGATCCTGTGCCAACGAGCGCCGAATGAGCTGAGTCACGGCCACGTCGAGATGGCCGGAGAGCGGCTGATCGAGATAGCGAGTCTCGACCGGAAACATCCGGCCTTCGCATGTGATGACCGGTGCTTGGCCCAAGAGCCCGCTGACCGGACCGCAGTCCAGCGTGGCCGACATCACCAACAGACGAAGGTCCGGGCGAAAGAGACGTTGTGTTTTGAGGCAGAGCGCAAGGCCTGTATCGGCTTGCAGGCTCCGCTCGTGAAATTCATCGAAGAGGACGAGGCCATAGGAATCAAGCGACGGATCTTGCTGCAGAACACGTGTCAGGATGCCTTCGGTCACGACCTCGATGCGTGTCTTCGGCCCGACCTTGGTATCCAGCCGCATCCGATAGCCGACCGTCTCGCCGATGGGTTCGCGGAGGGTCGCCGCCATGCGATGGGCGGCTGCCCGCGCCGCGAGCCGCCGCGGTTCCAGCATGAGCAGTTTTTTGCCCTGGAGCCAGGGGGCATCCAGCAGAGCCAGGGGGACACGGGTGGTTTTTCCTGCGCCGGGCGGCGCGGTTAAGAGCGCATTGGGTCCGCTCGCGAGAGTTCGTCGGATTTCCGGCAGAACATCTTCTATTGGTAGGCGGGACATGGTAGGGTCACCCTCGCTGCCTGCGCGGACTGTATCAGACTTCGTACCATATAAGGAGAGGTATCGGAGCATGCCGGGATATCGGTGGACTCAGGCAACGCCTACTGAGCCGGGCTGGTACTGGTTTCGCGGGCAGGCGCATGAAACCGATCCCTTCATCGTTCAGATTGATGCCGTGGGGCAGTTTCAATGGCCGGATGGCGGGTATCAGGAGGTGGCGCTGGCCAAAGGGGAGTGGGCAGGGCCGATCGAGGAGCCAAAAGAATAGAAGCGGGTCCTGTCGCCAACCAGCCCAGCCGGCTTCGCACCCCGCCCGGTGTGGGGCCCCGCTGCAGGCGGCCGGGCTCCCTGGTTGGCACCACCCGCTTATTGAGTCCTCAATCGTCAGTAAAAGAAATACGACAAGCAAGCTTGGAAGGAGCATTGATAGGTGCTCGGTCAATGCGCGCAGGGAAGAACGATCCGACTCTTTCCCTCTGAAAGGAGAGCGTCGATCGGACGGAAGGGGAGAAGGAACGAGCGAGCTTGGAGGGAGTGCTAGACGTCGGCTGGGTTCCCTGGTTGGCGCCACCCGCTTATTGGGTCCTCAATCGTCAGTAAAAGAAATACGACAAGCAAGCTTGGAAGGAGCATTGATAGGTGCTCGGTCAATGCGCCAGTGAAGGACGACCAGACCGCTCCCTGACTCGTCGATCGGGGGAGAGGAAAGTAAAGGAAGATCTCATAGAAGAAAGGTGCCTACGATTGTCTACTAAACAGGATAGTACTCATCAGCCCGCCGCTCCGGCGGCGACGGGATTTTCTCCAGGGTTTGCCGCGCTCGGTTTGGAAGCATCGTTGTTGGCCACGCTGGACGCGCTGGGTTACGAAGAACCCACGCCGATTCAGCGGGAAGCCGTTCCTCCGCTTCTCGCGGGGCGTGATCTGTTGGGCCAAGCCGCGACGGGAACGGGCAAGACCGCCGCGTTTACCCTGCCGTTGCTCCAGCGCATCGCACATGGGGCCAAGCAGCGTCCGGCTGCGCTGATCCTGGTGCCGACACGTGAACTCGCGATCCAAGTGGGAGAAGCGGTCCAGCGGTACGGCAAGGAATTGCGAATCAGCGTGCTGGCCGTATATGGCGGACAAGCGATCGGCCCTCAGTTCCATGCCTTGAGGAGGGGCGTCGACGTCATCGTGGCGACGCCGGGGCGCGCCCTCGATCACATTCGCCGCCAGACGTTGAAGCTGGCGCACGTGCAGACGGTGGTGCTGGACGAAGCCGATGAGATGCTCGACATGGGCTTTGCCGAAGATCTCGACGCCATCCTGGAACAGACGCCCGCTACCAAACAGACGGCGCTGTTTTCGGCGACCATGCCCCAGCGCATCAAGTCGATTGCGCATCGCCATCTCAAGAATCCTGTCGAAATTATCATCGCGAAAGAGCCCGTCAAGGCCGGGGCGGCGCCGCGCGTCCAACAGACGGCCTATGTGGTGGCCCGGCCACATCGCGGCGCCGCCCTGGCGCGCGTGCTGGATGTGGCCGGCCCGAAGTCCGCGCTCGTGTTTTGCCGGACACGTGTGGAAGTGGATGAAGTGACTGCTATGTTGAATGGCCGTGGCCGCCGGGCCGAGGCCATTCACGGGGGCATGAGTCAGCAGCAGCGGGATCGCGTGATGAACGCCTTCCGGTCAGGACAAACAGAACTGCTCGTAGCGACCGATGTCGCCGCGCGCGGACTCGACATTCCGCACGTCTCGCACGTCATCAATTTCGATTTGCCGTCCTCCGCCGAGGTGTATGTGCATCGCATCGGCCGGACAGGCCGGGCCGGCCGTGAAGGAGCCGCCATCACCATTCTCGACCCACGCGAGCAGCGGCTGCTGCGGAGCATCGAGCTTCACACGAAATCGAAAGTCACCGTCGCGCCGGTGCCGACGGTGGCCGATCTCCGCATGAAACGGCTGGAACGGACCACAGCGGCCGTCAAGGAGATCATGGAAGCAGGAGAGCTGGAGCCCTTCAAAGTCGTGGCCGAAGCGCTGGCGGCGTCCGGCGGTCCGATTGAAGTGGCGGCGGCGGCGATGAAACTGATCCATCGCGCGCAGGGCGGCGAACGGGCAGAGCAAGAGATTCCAGCCCAGTCGAGCCGTGCGCCGGAACCGTACCGGCCCATGCAGCGTTCCGGACAGAATCCCTCCGGGCAGTATCCAGGGGACCGTCAGCGCCGGCTCATCATGCGGCCCGGTGAGCGGCCTCCGGCGGGGAGATCCGTTCGAGGCGCCGGAGAGCCCGGCATGGCCCGTGTATACGTCGGAGCCGGAAGAGATGCGGGGATGAGGCCGGGTGACCTCGTCGGCGCCATCGCGAACGAAGCCAAGGTGAATGCCGGTGTGATCGGCGCCATTGAAATCGAGGACCGCTTTTCGATCGTGGATGTTCCGGCGGACATGGCCAAAGAAATTGTGGAGGTCCTGAGCCGGTCACGCATCAAAGGGCGAAAGGTGCCGGTGCGCTTCTTCAGGGACTAGCAGGACGTCCCGTTTCTCACCCGAGCCGTCGGCTCTGGCGCTCTCAGCCGCTTGCCTCGCTCAGTAATCAAGGCGTAAGATTCGACCATCCTTCCCCACCTACACCGATAGGAGGTGCCATGGCCGCACGCACCATTTCCTCAACACCACGGATGTCTCTCGACCGCAGCATTGAGCGCATGCGGAAACAGCTCGCCGAGTTTGCCCTGTTCCTGGGCAAGGGCAAGCCGGCGCGCACCCTGGAAGAGTTCGACCTGGAGACCGAACGGCTGATCGGAGATCTGCTCGGGCAGGCGTCCAACTTGCTCCATGCCTATGAATATGCCGAGCTGGGCGAGGCCGCCGGCCTGGTCAACATGACGGACGAGGCGCCGGAAGGCACCGGCATGGACAGCCAGCGGCAAAGTTTATTGCAGCGGAGCCGCGTGCTGGAGAGCTGTGTCTCGGAATTGGAAGCGCGCCGATCTTCCGTACCGAAGAAAACCAAGATCGGACAAACGCTCATCGGTCCGCAGATTGCCGAACACATGTCCGCCGAGATCCGGAGCGTGTCGCAGGATGCGAGTCTGCGGGAAGCCGGGCAGCTGATGCAGCAATGGAGGATGGGGTCGCTGCTCGTGACGAATGACCAAGCCTATGTCGGCGTGTTGACCGACTCGGCCTTGGCCCGCGAGGTGGTGGCCAACGGGCTGGATCCCAGGACCACGGCTGTCAAAGCCTGTATGCGCACGCCGGTCATCGCCATCGAAGGCAACCGCCCGATCATCGAGGCTGTGCGCATGATGAAAGACCAGGCCACCCGGCACCTGGCGGTGACGCAAGATGGACAGATCATCGGTGTGATTTCAGTCTCGAATATTCTGCGGTACTATTCCGGCGTGGTCTGATCAGTCTCAATCCAACCAGGGAGGTGGGATATGGGCCCGACGAAAGCCATTGCGAAGGGGAACATGCTGCATGAAGCCGTGAGCGGCAAGCTGATCAAGGATGGATTCACGAGCCGGCGCGAGCTTGAAGACTATGTCAACCACCATTATCTCGCTTTGCCGGTCGTCGACAACGCGGGCACGCCGTGGCTGTTAGATGGAAAGCCGGTGTACTGTTTTCGTGGCACGCAATACGAGACAGTAGACGATCAGAGGGTCCACCTCGCCCGCTGTCCCGATTGCGGCGGCATGGGAATCAGAGCAGACGAATTTACGGTCGAATCGGATTGCATCCATTGCACGGCCTGCGGGCACGAGTTCGATGCGCGTTTGGAAATGATGGAAACCTAGGAGAGCCGGTAAATCAGGCTGTGAAGAGAAGTCGATGGCGTTGTCATTGAGGCCTTCTTATCGTTGCCAGGTTCCATTCGGATGTGTCCGTTTAGGTTGACTGTACAACTCTGCGGGCGTAAGGTGCTGTTTATCAAAGGGAGAATCGGATGAGCCGCTCGAAACGTGTGCTTGCCGGGACATTGATCCTTCTGTTCTTGGGGTTGAGCTTCAATGCCTATGCCTGTATCCTGCCGGTGAATGGCGTCACGGACGCTGCAATGGGCAATGGTTGTTCAACTCCAGATGAACAGCCTGTCTCTCAGTTCTGTGATACGTTTAAGACGCTCGGCGTGCAGTCTGCCGATAAGCTCCATCTCAGCAGCGACTATCAGACAATCTGTTCCCAAGACACCGCCTCGTTAGCTCTTCTTGTCATTCACACCTCACCCAGCAGCTGCTTGTCCGATCATTCCACAGCCGGTCCTTCCCAGGATCTCCTGCTCAAGATTTCCGTGCTTCGCATCTGATCTTCCCAGCCCGCAACCCTTAATCGGTCCGCTGTCATAGCCTCTGCCGTTAGACGCCGGCTCTCAGCGGTCCGGTTCATGGTCTATGTGTTTCTGGCGTAAAGGACCAGAACGCAGACCGGCTTCGAACTTGTGAGAACTCTAGGAGGGCCTTCGCATGAAATGGAATGGACGACTCCATGGTCTGATCGTCGCAATCATGGCTGTGACGTTCTTTAGCGGTGGACTGTCGAGAGCGCAGGACACTGATCCTTTGCTACGCAAGACGTTGGCGTTACCGGAATTGATCCAAGAGGCCCTGACTCGGAATCCAGGGATTGTTGCTGCGCGGCAGCAATGGGAAGCCTCCTCGAAACGAGTGCCGCAGGCACGGTCGCTGGACGATCCGACTCTGTCAGTCCAGTGGTGGAACTTCCCTGAATCCTTCAACCTTGGACAATCAGGGAACACCATTATTGGGCTATCTCAAAAATTTCCCTTTCCCGGAAAACTCGCTCTAAAGGAAGAAGTGGCCAGTCGGTCGGCCGACATGACGGAGCAGGCGTTTCGGGCCAGGGAACGGGACCTCATCGCCCGCCTCAAGCAGGCCTACTATGATCTGTTTCTCGCACAGAAGGCGATCCAGATTCATCATGAGCAGATTGACCTGCTCAAACAGTTTTTCGAGATCGCCAACGCGAAGTTCCGGGCAGGAAAAGGCAGCCAGGTCGATGTGCTCAAGGCTCAGGTCGAGCTCTCCACCCTGCACCAGCAATTGCCGGTTCTGGAACAGCGCCGTGACACAGCCCAGGGCATGCTGAACCAACTCCTTGATCGGGATCCACGGTTTCCGCTTGCGCCTCCACAGGAGCCGCATGAGGGGCGGTTCGACCAGGACCTTGAAGACCTCTATAGGGCGGCGACGACTACCAGACCCGAGCTCAAGGCCGCCGACCTGGAGATTCAACGGAACAAGCAGTCTCACGCGCTGGCCCAGCGTCAGTACTATCCGGACTTCGGCGTGGCCTTTCAGCGCTTCCAGAACTTTCAGCGGAACGACGGGTTCGGCGCGGTGCTGTCGATCAATCTTCCCTTCGCGTTCTGGACCAAACCGAAGTATGACGCTGCCGTGCAGGAAGCTGCCGCGACGGTTGCGGCCGCGCGCGCCGATTTCCGCACATTGGAAAACCTGACCCGCTTCCAGATCCGGGATCTGCTGGCCAAAGTCCGGGCCAGTTGGGAAGTGGCCGTGCTGTACCGGACCACCGTGTTGCCACAAGCAGAACAAGGCGTGGCGGCCGCGCGGGCCGGTTATCGCACAGGAAGAACCGGCTTTCTGGATCTGATCGAAGCCGACCGGGCCTGGCGAGGATTTCAGCTTGAATACTACCGAGCGCTGGTCGAGCGGGAGCACCGACTCGCAGAACTAGAACAGGTGATCGGAACTGATCTGAATGGAAACAGCTGAAAGGGAGGAATACGCCATGAATCACGACATGCGGAGAAAGGGCATTGTTGTAGGTATTGCAGCAGTCAGCCTGTTCATCGGACTCATCGCCGGATTCTTCGCTGCACATTGGATGATGGGCGACATGTCTGGGATGACTATGGAAAAGAGGGGCGCCTCGGGATCTTCAGAGCGGGCAGATGAGATGAGAGACATGAAGCAGATGGACATGAAAGACACGGAACCTATGCCGGGCATGTCCGCCGCTCCCTCCGGAGCTGTGGCTGTTCCGACTGTGGCGAGACAGTTGATCGGTGTCCGCAGTGCTCTGGCTGCCCGCGCGACCTTGGAGGAAGAGATTCGCACGGTCGGCACGGTCGGTTACGACGAACGGGGTTTTACCCAGGTCACACTGAAAATACCTGGGTGGGTTAGAGAGGTTTTCGTGAATTCGATTGGCAAACAGGTGCGCAAGGGCGAACCGCTCTTCACCCTCTACTCGCCGGACCTTCTGACCACACAGGACGAATACCTGTTGGCGGTCAAGACGGAGGCACAATTGGCTGCCAGTCCGCTGGCCGACGCGAAAGCGAATGCGGCAGCCCTCGTGGTGAGTGCACGAGATCGGCTTCGTCTCTGGGATGTGAGCAATGCGCAAATCACGGCGCTGGAGCGTCGTGGCAATGCAGAGCCGGTGCTCACGGTCTATGCCCCTTCCTCTGGGATCGTCCTCACACGAGAAGCCTTGCCGGGGAAATATGTGGAACCAGGTACGACGCTGTACGAGATAGCGGATCTCTCCACGGTCTGGATCCATGCCGATATTTACGAATCGGAAGTGGTGGCCGCAAAAGTTGGTCAGCAGGCAACGGTCACGTTCGCGGCCTATCCAGGGGAAACGTTTCGGGGCACGGTGGCGTACATCTACCCAACATTAAATACCGAGGCCCGCACGGTGCGGGTGCGTCTGGAGTTGCCGAATCCTGGACTGAAACTGAAGCCCGGCATGTTTGGAAACGTGATCTTGCAGACGGCTGCGATCAAGACCTTAGTCGTGCCAAAGGAAGCCGTGTTGGATACTGGGCTCCGCCAACTCGTGTTCATGGATCGGGGGCAAGGCCGGTATGAGCCTGCTTCAGTCAAGCTGGGGCGTCGCAGCCAGGATTATGTGGAAGTGATGGAAGGACTCAAAGAGGGAGATCGGATCGTGACCTCGGCCAACTTTTTGCTGGATGCAGAGAGCAAATTGACCTCAGCGTCCAGCATGCAAGCCATGATGGGCCGAATCGGCATGGCTGATTGGCAAATGAGCGGTGCCTATGAAGCCAAGATGGAAGGCATGGAGGGAATGCAAGGCATGAAGGGCATGAGCGGGATGTCTGGCATGGCCTCGGACTCAGCCAAAGCCGTCTCTGAAACTCGCAAGGTAGCCGGATACGTCCTGACCTTCACGACCCTTCCCGAAACGCCTAAGGCCGGTGAGGTTCTCCTCAGGCTCAAGGCGGCGGATCAGGCCGGCCAGCCAGTGCCCAATGCGCAAGTCATGTTCGTCTATACCATGCCGATGCCGGGCATGACCGATTCCAAGGCCGCAGCTTCACACATCAAGGAAGGGCTCTACGAAGGCAAGGTGATGTTCGGCATGGGCGGCGACTGGGTGGTGACGGTTCATGTAGCTGTACCCGGGCGGACGCCGATCGTCGAAAAGTTTCAAATCACAGTTGCTGGGGGAGGCATGTAGTCAATCATGATCGCGCGACTCATTGAAGGGAGCGCCCGCAATCCGACCCTGGTCATTCTCTGTGTGTTGCTGTTGGCAGCCTGGGGAGTTTGGGCAGTGTTTCAGGTTCCACTGGATGCGATTCCGGACCTGTCCGATGTTCAGGTGATCGTCTACACCGAGTGGCAGGGGCGAAGCCCAACCCTCATTGAAGATCAGATCACCTACCCGGTTGTGACTTCTCTACTCGCGGGACCCAGGGTCAAACGAGTCCGAGGTGTCTCGGAATACGGCGTCTCCTATGTGTATGTGATCTTTGAAGACCGGACCGATCTCTACTGGGCAAGAAGTCGTGTCCTCGAATATCTACAGAAGCTTACCGGCAAGTTGCCAATAGGTGTCACCCCGACCCTAGGGCCCGACGCAACGGGTGTGGGTTGGGTGTATCAGTACGCCTTGGTGGACGAATCCGGTACGCACGATCTGGCACAGCTCCGGAGTCTTCAGGACTGGTACCTACGCTATCAACTGGAAAGTGTGCCAGGGGTGGCAGAAGTGTCGGCGATCGGCGGGTTCGTCAAGCAATATCAAATTGAGGTGGACCCGAACACGTTAGCCGCCTATCGGTTGCCCATCAAGACGGTGATCGCCGCGGTCCAGAACAGCAATGCGGAGGTGAGCGGGCGCGTCTTGGAGATGGCCGGCACCGAATACGTGATTCGAGGGCGAGGCTATTTGCGGTCGGTTGAGGATATTGAGCTGATCCCCGTCGGGACGGATGGACGCGGGACGCCGATCCTGGTGCGAGACATCGGGCGTGTCCAACTCGGGCCGGATCAGCGTCGGGGCATTGCCGAGCTGGACGGCAGGGGTCAGACGGTCGGCGGGATCGTCATCATGCGGTCAGGAGAACATGCGCTGGCCGTCATTGAGCGAGTCAAGGCGCGCCTTGCTGAGATCAGAACGACCTTACCGAAGGGTGTGCACATTGTCACGACCTATGATCGGTCCGATCTGATCCATCGGGCCATTGCTGTGCTCCGCGAAAAGCTGGTCGAAGAGAGTGTGATCGTCAGCCTGATCGCGGTCGTCTTTCTGTTTCACATACGAAGCGCCCTTGTGGCTATCCTCATCCTGCCGGTGGCCGTGCTGCTCGCGTTCATCCCGATGGCCTATTTAAAAATCACCTCCAACATCATGTCGCTCGGTGGGATCGCCATTGCTATTGGAGCCATGGTCGATGCCGCTATTGTGATGGTGGAGAATGCCCATAAACGGTTGGAGCAATCCCCATCAGGCAACCGGGCTGAAATCATCATCGCTGCCGCGAAAGAGGTTGGGCGGCCCCTGTTCTTTTCACTGCTCGTGATCGCCGTGTCATTCCTGCCGATCTTTGCGCTGGAATCCCAGGAAGGACGATTGTTTACGCCGCTGGCGTATACCAAGACGTTTGCGATGCTCTCTGCCACCGCGCTCTCGGTAACGTTGGCTCCTGTGCTGATGATGATCCTGATCCGTGGCCGCATCCGAGCGGAAACCAAGAATCCCTTGAACTGGCTGCTGATCGCCATGTATCGGCCCGTCCTCTCCGGCGCATTGCGCGTCCGGTGGCTGACAGTGGGACTAGCGGTAGCGGCAGTGGCCGTCACGGTGCCGGTGTTTACACGACTCGGTGCGGAATTCATGCCGCCGCTGAACGAGGGCACCATCCTCTACATGCCGACCACCGTCCCGGGCCTTTCTATCCCGGAAGCGACGAAGATCTTGCAGGTCCAGGATCAGTTGCTCACGACCTTCCCGGAAGTGGAGCGGGTGTTCGGGAAGATGGGGAAGGCCTCGACCGCGACCGATCCAGCCTTCGTCGGCATGGCCGAGATCACGGTCACCCTCAAACCGGAAGCGCACTGGCGGCCTGGAATGACCTGGGACCGTTTACTGGATGAGATGGACGCGAAGCTGCACATTCCTGGATTTCCGAACATCTGGTGGATGCCGATCCAGACCCGCACCGAGATGATCACGACCGGTGTCCGGAGTCCGGTCGGGATCAAAGTCCTAGGGCCGGATCTGAAGACGATCGAGCGAATCGGCATAGAGATTGAACAGGTCTTGGCGAATGTGCCTGGTACCAGGAGCGCCTTCGCCGAACGGCTCAATGAGGGCTATTACTTGGATGTGATCGTAAACCGACGCGAGGCGGCCCGCTATGGCCTGACGGTGGGCGATGTGCAAGCGGTGATCACCTCAGCCATTGGGGGAGAAACCGTAACGACTACGGTCGAGGGGCGAGAACGGTATCCGGTCAACGTTCGCTACAAGCGCGAGTTGCGAGACGACCCGGACCGGCTCAGACGGGTGCTGATTCCCACACCGACCGGTGCGCAGATCCCACTTGGGCAAATCGCGGAGATCGTGATCACGCAGGGGCCGCCGTCCATTTCAGACGAGAGCGGGGCATTGGCCGGCCTCGTGTCGATCGCGGTCAGCGGACGCGATTTGCGTGGCTATGTCCAAGACGCCCAACGAGCAGTCCGCGAGCTGGTCACACTCCCGTCTGGGTACCGGCTGATCTGGACTGGTCAATACGAACATCTGGTGCGGGCCGAAGAACGGTTGAAGTTGGTTGTCCCTGTGACTCTTGCCTTGATACTCCTGCTGCTGTATCTGAACTTTCAGTCGCTGGCAAAATCTCTGATCGTGTTGTTGTCCGTCCCCTTCGCCGTGATCGGGGCCATCTGGTATCTCGACTATCTGGGCTACAACCTCAGTGTGGCTGTGTGGGTGGGGATCATTGCGCTGGCCGGCGTGGCGGCGGAGACGGGCGTGGTGATGCTCGTCTATCTCGATGAAGTGTACGAACGGCGACTGCGCGAAGGCCGCCTGACGACCGCGCACGACCTGCGCGAGGCCATCATGGAGGGAGCGGTTCAACGAGTGCGGCCCAAGATGATGACCGTGGCCGCGATCATGGGCGGCTTGCTCCCCATCATGTGGACCACCGGAACCGGCGCCGATGTGATGAAACGGATCGCCGCACCCATGATCGGCGGGATGGTGAGCTCAACCGTGCTCACGCTTCTTGTGATACCTGTTGTCTACTCTATTTGGCGGCGCGTAGAGCCGGGCCCGGACGCATCGGACATTTAGGAAAGCGTTGAACCCCAGGAGACTTTCCCTGTGAGACGCCGGCCTACCTAAAGATCGATACGCCGATACTGCGGGGATGCCAAATTCTGGGTGTTGAGATTCCAGTCGATGATGAAAATAGCGGAGCGGTGAGCCTGCAACGACAGGAGACGCCGTCCGTCTTTGGCGACCACGCTTTCAGCTTTGGTAAAGTTCAGTGTTCGGTCCTGCCCGGTGCGATTACACACCAGGAGCGGAAGACCGGTGTCTTTCGAGCGTTGTTCCCACTCGCCGTCGGGGCCATGGAGACCCGGTGCCCAGGCTGCCGAAGAGACCAGCAATTGAGCGCCTTGAGCCTTCAGGCTTCCGGCGATCCCCGGTGAATACGCATCCGCACAAATGAGAATTCCAACGCGGCTGAAGGGATGAGCAGGGACCGGCGCGGCCTGTGCGCCGGGAGTCGACCACGATTCTGAGCCGGTTCTCAGGGTGTTGATCTTGCGGTGCGCGCCCGCCAGCGCGCCGTCCGGAGCAATCACGAACACCGTGTTGTAGAGGTTGCCGGAGTGACGGTCCCGCTCAGGATAGGACAGGAAGAGCGTGATGCGCAGCCGGGACGCAAGACGTGACATGTGCGTCATCCACGGGTCGGGTTGCGGCACGATCCAGTCCGTCCCGATGCGATCGACAAAGGTATAGCCGCACACGACGAGTTCCGGCGTGACAATCCAGGCTGCGCCTTCCCGCGCAGCGGTTGTGACCGCCGTTTCCACGAGCCGGCGGTTGTACAGGAGATCGCTCGGAATGGGGGCGAGATGGAGCAAGGCGATGCGCAACGTCTTTAGAGACATGGTGTTCCGCTGTCCATCGGCCTGAAGAGAATCGACCGCCTCCCGAATGTAGCATATGCAAATGGACGCATCCATCACGATACGTAGGGGATATGGGTGTAACCTTTTCCCGAATCGGGACGACTTGGTGAATAGGGAGGAGATCAAGAAGCCGGTATCGGGCCGGTTCCTCCTCCGTTCTTATTCACCAAGGAGGTTGTGATGCAAAACCGACATATACGGTTCCTCGGGGTTGCAATGGCTCTGGCACTGGCCGGTGGATCGTTCGCCCTCGCGTGGGCGGACAGCCCCGGCTACCGCGGAGGACATTCGGTGGGAATGTCCAAGGAGGGCAAGCATGGCAAGCACGGGGGAGCGACCTCGCATCTGCTCCGCTATTTCCTCAAGCATCAGAAGGATCTTGGTCTGGCGGACGAGCAAATCACCAGGCTGAAGACCCTGGCACTGGACCAGGATCGGGCGCAGATTCGGGCGCGTGCGGACGTTCAGGTGGCGGAGCGGGAACTGCGGGCCCTGGTCTGGGACAACACAACCGATCTTTCCGTTATCGAAAGCAAGGTCAAGGAGCGCGCACTCTTCGAAGCCACCTTGCGGTTCATCGGGATCAAGGCGAGGAGGGACCTGTTCGCCGTCCTGACTCCCGAGCAGCGCGAGAAGCAGAAGGCTATTTTCGACCGGATGCGGCAGTCCCATCGTGCCGGAATGTTCAGCTACCGGGCCATAGGGGACGCTGATCATGGGAAGACGGCGGAAGGGATCGCGTCCAATCCGGAGATCGAGCTCCAGGATTCGACCGGGAACCTTCCGACCAGCTAAGCCGTGGGGCGGCACGATGATCCTGCCGGGGGCTGCACGAATTGTAGTGTAGCCCCCTTCCGCCGATGGGGTATGATGCGGAGGCCCGGCTCCGGCCGGCGTGACGGCGCAGCGTCATTGGAGTGCAAACGCCGGTGTCCGATGAGCGTGATGTCATCGAGGAGGTGTTGCGAGGTCAGATCGACCGGTTTGCAGAGTTGATCGCCCGGCATCAACAACACGTTGCGAGAATCGTGAGCCGGCACGTGCCGTCCGATTGCGTCGCGGAGGTTGCGCATGACGTCTTTGTCCGGGCCTACACCGGCCTGTCGAACTTTTCGAGGCAGACCCCGTTCGAGCATTGGCTGTCCGGCATTGCCGTACGGACGTGTTATGACTTCTGGCGGGCGAAGCGCCGGGAGGAGCTGCCGGTGAGCGCCCTGACTGCGGAACATCAGGTCTGGATGGACCACGTGCTGGCGGCAGAGTCGGAGGATCAGTTTCGTGAGCAGGCCGGCAGGCGGGAGGCGACGGAACTGCTGGAATGGGCATTAGGCCGTCTCTCGGCTGAGAACCGCCTCGTGCTGACACTGGTCTATCTCGACGGGTATTCCGTTCGTGAGGCAGCGCGTGTGTTGGGGTGGAGCGTGGTGAATGTGAAGGTACGCGCGCATCGAGCGCGGCACAGTTTGCGCACACTGTTACGTGAAAGGAAACTTCAAGATGACACCCTTCAATGACGAAGACTTCAAGAAAGTGGAGCGCGTGTTGTCGGACGCCCACCGATCGCGTCGAGACCCCTCCCTCAATCCGGACTGGGCCCTCAATGTCATGCGCGATGTCCGCCGGGAGGCCTTGAGACAGGGACGATCGACGATGCCGTTGGGCTTGGATCGGCTTGTCTGGAGGACGGCCGCGATGGCCGCCGTCCTGGCCGTGGTGTTTACCGGCTCCGTCCTGATTTACAGCAGCGGGGACGCGGTTGAACTTTCGACACTGTTCTCGAGTGAATTCGATGCGACGGTGGCGCTCTTGGAGTAGGGCGGATGTATGGAGGAGGAACGTGCCATGACGCCAGGGAAAGTGTGGGGTGGACTCATCGTCCTGTTCCTCGCCGGAATGTTGACGGGTATCGGGGGGATGACGCTGTATCATCAGTATGAGCAGGAACGGCGATGGGAGCGGGGGCCGGCCGCCAAACAGGAACGGGTGATGAAATTGCTGACGCGAGAATTGTCCTTGTCCCCGGCTCAGCAGGCCGACATTGAGCCGATTGTCGGCCGTAGCCATGTGGAAATCCTGGAGCTGCGCTTCTCGCATCACCCGGAAGTCGAACAGACGCTTGCCAAGAGGATCGCCGAGATCAAGACAAAGTTGTCTGCGGAGCAACAAACACAATTGGACGGGCTCTACGCCAAACTCCAGCGGCGCTGGCAGATCTCGCTCGACTATCTGGCGAGCGCCAAGAAGGGCATGAACCCGCTCGAGTAGGTTCTCAGCTCCATTGCTTTACGAAAAACACGAGAAGGAAAACATGCCGGAATCCATACACTTTGCAACGGTGCTCAAACGCTGGTTGACCGGCCTGCTGGCCGCGTGCGCGCTCGCAGTCGGCGCCTATGCGCTGTTGACGAAGTCGGACGTGGCACAGCCGCGCGGCGCCGGCCAGGGCCAGAATGCCGGCGCCCGTACCATGCCGGTTCTCGTCGCGGCGGCGAAGTCGGGCGACATCGGCGTGTATCTCAACGGACTCGGATCGGTCGTTCCGCTCCATACCGTCACGGTGAGAAGCCGGGTCGACGGGCAACTCATGAAAGTCCTCTTTCAAGAAGGCCAGGTGGTACAGAGCGGAGATGTGCTGGCCGAGATCGATCCGCGTCCGTTCGAAGTGCAGTTGACCCAGGCGGAAGGGCAAATGGCCCGCGACAGCGCGCAACTGAAGAACGCGCAGCTGGATGTTGCGCGGTACCGCGGCCTGTTGGAACAGGGCTTTATTCCCAAACAGCAGCTGGATACTCAGGAAGCCCTGGTCCGGCAGCTTGAAGGGATCGTCAAGGCCGACCAGGGGCAGATCGACAACGCGAAGTTGCAGCTGACGTACTCCCGCATCACGGCGCCCATCAGCGGGCGCGTCGGACTGCGGCTCGTGGACGCCGGCAACATCGTGCGCGCGAGCGACATGAACGGACTGCTGGTCATCACACAGCTTCAACCGATTACGGTCGTGTTCACAATTCCGGAAGACAATCTGCCTTCGGTGCTGGCGAGGCTGAACGCCTCAGAACGCTTGACGGTCGAGGCGTTTGACCGGGAACACAAACGAAAGCTGGCGACGGGAACACTGCTGACGGTCGACAACCAGATCGACCCGAACACCGGCACGGTACGACTGAAGGCGGTGTTCCAGAACGACAACAACGAGCTGTTCCCCAATCAGTTCGTTAACGCGCGGTTGCTGTTGGACACCAAGCGCGGCGCCACGATCGTGCCGTCCGCCGCGATTCAACGGGGCTCGAAGGGGAGCTTCGTCTACGTGGTCAAGGAAGACCGGGCGGTCAGCGTGAGATCGGTGACCGTCGGCATCACGCACGCCGAGGACACGTCCATCGAGAACGGCCTGTCCCCCGATGAACTCGTCGTGATCGACGGCACCGAAAAACTGCGGGAAGGGAGCATCGTGGAGATCAGGAGCCAAGACGGCCCTTCGACGGGGAGACATGAGGCGCCGTCCGCAGCACCGGAGCACCCGCAGCCAGGAAAGCGGACATGAATCCATCCCGCCTGTTCATCATGCGGCCGGTCGCGACGGTGTTGTCGATGACCGCCATTCTGCTCGCCGGATTCATCGCCTATCGCCAGCTGCCGGTCTCGGCCCTGCCGCAAGTCGACTATCCGACCATTCAAGTTGTGACGTTTTATCCGGGCGCGAGCCCGGACGTGATGGCGTCCTCTGTCACCGCGCCGTTGGAGCGTCAGTTCGGGCAGATGCCCGGGTTGAATCAGATGACGTCCACCAGTTCCGGCGGCAGCTCGGTGATCACGCTGCAATTTGCGCTGGAGCTCAATCTGGACGTCGCCGAGCAGGAAGTTCAGGCCGCCATCAACGGCGCCTCTACGTTCCTGCCGCGCGACCTGCCGTCCCCCCCGGTCTACAGCAAAGTCAATCCGGCGGACGCGCCGATCTTGACCTTGGCGCTGACCTCGCCGACCTTGCCGCTGTCCCAGGTCGAGGATTTGGCCGAGACCCGCTTTGCCCAGAAAATTTCCCAATTGTCCGGCGTAGGGTTGGTGAGCATCAGCGGCGGGCAGCGGCCGGCCGTGAGGATTCAAGCAAACCCGCGCGCATTGTCCGCCTACGGGCTGACGCTGGAAGATCTGCGCGGCGTCGTGGCTGAGGCCAACGTCAATCAGGCGAAGGGCGGGTTCGACGGCCCGCGCCGGGCCTCCATCATCAATGCCACGGACCAGCTCCTGTCGAGCCGCGATTATCAGGCGCTGATCGTCAGTTATCGCAACGGCGCACCCGTGCGTTTGTCCGACGTGGCCGACGTGATCGACGATGTGGAAAACGTCAAACAGGCGGCCTGGATGGACGACGTGCCGGCCGTGATCGTCAACATCCAGCGGCAGCCGGGCGCCAACGTCATCGACGTCGTGGACCGCATCAAGAAGCTGCTGCCGCAACTGCACAGCGCGTTGCCGCCGTCCGTCCAAGTCGCCGTGCTGACCGACCGCACGGTGTCCATCCGCGCCTCGGTCCGGGACGTGCAGTTCGAGCTGCTGCTCGCGGTGGCGCTCGTGATTATGGTGATCTTCCTGTTCCTGCGCACGCTGTCCGCCACCGTCATTCCCGCGGCCGCGGTCCCGCTCTCGCTGGTCGGGACGTTCGGGGTCATGTATCTGATGGGGTTCAGCCTGAATAACCTGACGTTGATGGCCCTCACGATCTCGACGGGCTTCGTGGTGGACGACGCCATCGTCATGATCGAAAACATCGCGCGATATATCGAAAAAGGCGAGCCGCCGCTCCAGGCCGCGCTCAAGGGCTCCCGGCAGATCGCGTTTACCATTCTCTCGCTGACCATCTCGCTGATCGCCGTCTTGATCCCGCTGCTGTTCATGGGTGACGTCGTCGGCCGGCTGTTCCAAGAGTTCGCCGTGACCCTGAGCGTCACAATCCTCATCTCGGCAGTGGTGTCGCTGACCCTGACGCCGATGATGTGCGCCAGGCTGTTGCGATACCGCCGTGAGGAGGAGCAGGGCGCGTTCTATCTGGCGTCCCAGCGGTGGTTCGACCGGACCATCGCGGGATACGGAAGGACGTTGCGCTGGGTCTTGAATCATCAACAGGCCACGCTGGCCGTCGCGGTGGGCACGCTGATTCTCACGGTCCTGTTGTATGTCATCGTGCCCAAGGGTTTCTTTCCCGTGCAGGATACGGGGGTGATCCTGGGTGTTTCCGAAGCGGCGCAGTCCGCCTCGTTCTCGGCGATGGCCGAACGGCAGCAGGCTCTGGCCGCCGTGATTCTGACGGATCCGGCCGTCGCCAGCCTCTCGTCCTTCATCGGCGTGGACGGCATCAACACGACGCTGAACAGCGGGCGCTTCCAGATCAACTTGAAGCCGCTTGCGGAACGAAAGATCGGCGCGATGGACGTCATCCATCGTCTGCAATCGCAGGCCGCCGGTGTGGACGGGATTACGCTGTTCCTGCAGCCGGTGCAAGACTTGACCGTCGAAAATCGTGTGAGCCGCACGCAGTATCAATACACGCTCGAGGATGCGGACCCCGAAGAATTGAGCCGGTGGGCGCCCCGACTCGTCGAATCTTTGCAGACACTCCCGGAACTGCGCGAAGTCAGCAGCGATCAACAGGACCAGGGGCTGGCCTCCATGCTGGTCATCGACCGCAGCACCGCGTCGCGCTTGGGCATCACGCCGCAACTCATCACCGACACCCTGTACGATGCGTTCGGCCAGCGGCAGGTCTCGACGATGTTCACCCAGCTGAATCAGTATCGCGTGGTGCTCGAAGTGATGCCTGAATTTCAGAAAGGCCCGCAGGCGCTGCAGTTCCTCGATATCCGTTCCATCAGCGGGGGCCAAGTGCCTCTGAACGTGTTTACCCAGGTCACGGAGACCACCGCGCCGCTCGTCGTGAGCCGCCAGGGGCAATTCCCCGCCGTCACGCTGTCGTTCAATCTCGCGCCGGGCAAGTCGCTCGGCGACGCCGTTCAGGCGATCGAACGGGCCACGCACGACATCGGGCTGCCGGCCAGCATCCGAGGCGGCTTTCAAGGCACGGCGCAGGCCTTTCGGGCCTCGCTGGAGAACCAGCCGCTGCTGATTCTCGCGGCGCTCCTCACGGTCTACATCGTCCTCGGAATTCTGTACGAGAGTTACATCCATCCGCTGACGATTCTGTCCACGCTGCCGTCGGCCGGCGTCGGCGCACTGCTCGCGTTGATGCTCTTCAGGACGGAGTTCAGCGTCATCGCGCTGATCGGCGTTATTCTGCTGATCGGCATCGTCAAAAAGAACGCCATCATGATGATCGACTTCGCGTTGGACGCGGAACGGAAGGAAGGCAAACCGCCCGTGGACGCGATCTATGAAGCCTGTCTGTTGCGGTTCCGGCCGATCATGATGACGACGATGGCGGCCTTGCTGGGCGCATTGCCCCTGGCAATGGGTTCGGGGGTTGGATCGGAGTTGCGGCATCCCCTCGGCATCTCCATCGTCGGCGGACTCATTCTGAGCCAGGTGCTCACACTCTACACGACGCCGGTCGTCTATCTGGCCTTCGACCGGCTGGCGCGGCGCGTCCGCGCCGGCCGGGCTGGCGCGGTCAATCCTCAGGCGCTGGGCGCGGGTCCCGCATGAATGTCTCGGCCCCGTTTATCCGGCGGCCGGTCGCCACGACGCTGCTGACGATCGGCGTGACGCTCGTCGGGATCATCGCGTTCCAGTTTCTGCCCGTCGCCGCCCTCCCGCAAGTCGAGTTTCCGACGATCAGTGTGATGTCGAATCTGCCGGGCGCGAGTCCGGAAACCATGGCAAGCTCGGTGGCGGCTCCGCTGGAGCGCCAGTTCGCGCGCATCGCCGGCGTGACGGAGATGACGTCCACAAGCACGCTCGGTTCGACGAACGTCACGCTGCAGTTCGAGTTGAGCCGCAATATCGACGGCGCCGCCCGCGACGTGCAGGCGGCGATCAACGCGGCGCGCGGCGATCTGCCGGCGATCCTTCCGAGCAATCCCAGATATCGAAAGGTCAATCCGGCCGACGCACCCGTTCTTATTCTCGCACTGACGTCGGACATCGCCAGCCGGGGCAAGATGTACGATGCCGCGTCGAGCATCCTGCAGCAGAAACTTTCGCAAGTCGAAGGCGTCGGCCAGGTCAGCGTGGGCGGCGGGTCGCTTCCCGCCGTCCGCGTCGATCTGAATCCCGCGGCGTTGAACCGATACGGCATCGGGCTGGGCGACGTTCGCCGGACGCTGAGCGCGACGAACGTGAACCGGCCCAAAGGCCAGCTGACGGACGGGGCTCGCACCTGGGAAATCAGAGCCAACGACCAGCTCCATGAAATCGACGACTATATGCCCCTGATCGTGGCCTACCGGGACGGACGGGCAGTGCGGCTGTCGGACGTGGCGACCGTCGAGCACTCGGTCGAGGATCTGCGGACAACCGGACTGACGAACGGCAGGCCCGCCGTTCTCGTCATCATCTACCGGCAGCCGGGCGCGAACATCATCGAGACCGTGGACCGCGTCCGGGCGCGGCTCCCGCAGCTGGAAGCGTCCATTCCCGGCAGCATGACGCTCTCGGTGGTCGTGGACCGGACGCCGGTGATCCGCGCCTCGTTGCACGATGTCGAGCGGACGCTGGCCATCTCCGTGCTTCTCGTCATTCTGGTCATCTTTGTCTTTCTCCGGAACCCCCGTGCGACGCTCATTCCCTGCGTGGCCGTGCCGGTGTCGCTCATCAGCACGTTCGGCGTGATGTACCTCTGCGGCTACAGCCTCGACAACCTCTCCCTCATGGCGCTCACAATCGCAACAGGGTTCGTGGTGGACGACGCGATCGTCGTGCTGGAGAACATCAGCCGATACCGGGAGCGGGGCATGCCGCCGCTTCAGGCCGCCCTGCGCGGCGCGCAGGAGATCGCGTTTACCGTGCTGTCGATCACGCTCTCGCTCGTCGCGGTCTTTCTCCCGATTCTCTTGATGGGCGGGATGATGGGCCGGTTGTTCCGCGAATTCGCCGTGACGCTCTCGGTGGCGATCCTCGTTTCGCTTGTCGTGTCACTGACCACGACGCCGATGATGTGCGCGCTGCTGTTGAAGCCGGAGCAGGGGACAACGCATGGATGGTGGTATCGGATCAGCGAGCGGTTCTTCGAGGGCCTGCGCGGCGGATATGCCGGGAGCCTCGCCTGGGTGCTGCGCCATCCGCGCGGCATGCTCGCGCTGACGCTGGCGACCATGGTGTTCAGCATCTGCCTCTACGCCGTCGTTCCCAAGGGATTTTTCCCCCAGCAGGACACGGGACGCATGTTCGGGAACATTCAAGCGGCGCAGGATATTTCATTTCAGTCCATGCGCCAGAAACTCACCGACGTCGTGGAGATTATCAGGAGCGATCCGGCTGTAGAGAATATTACCGGGTTCAGCGGCGGCCACTTCGGCACCACGAACACCGGCCGCATGTTCATTGCGCTGAAACCGATCGAAGAACGGAACCTCAGCGTGGATCAGGTGATGGCCAGGCTGCGCCCCAAACTCGCCACGGTCCCGGGCGCACCGACGTTTCTGCAGGCGATCCAGGATCTGCGGATCGGCGGTCGCGTGAGCAGCGCGCAGTATCAGTACACGCTCCAGAGCGTCGATCTCGCGGCGTTGAACACCTGGGCGCCGAAAGTTGAACGGCAGCTGCGCAACGTGCAGGAGATCGTCGACGTGAACAGTGATCAACAAGATCGGGGGCAGCAATCCCTCGTGGTGATCGATCGTGCCACCGCCTCGCGGCTGGGCGTCAGCCCGCAACTGATCGACGATACGCTCTACGACGCCTTCGGCCAGCGGCAGGTTTCGATCATGTATACCCCGCTGAACCAGTACCACGTCGTGATGGGGGTTGCGCCGCGCTTCTGGCAAAACCCCTCGACCCTGAACGACATCTATGTGCGTTCAGCCGCAGGCACGCAGGTGCCGCTCAGCGCGGTCGCGCGGTTCGAACCGGCCTCGACGCTGCTGTCCGTCAATCACCAGGGACAATTTCCCGTGGTCACGATGTCGTTCAATCTTGCGCCCGGGGCGGCGCTCGGTGATGCGGTGCGGGCCATCGAAAAGGCGATGCGCGACATCAATATGCCGGGCGACGTTCGGGGCAGTTTTCAAGGCGCGGCCAAGGCCTTCCAGGCGTCCGTGGAGAACCAGCCGCTGCTCATTCTCGCGGCGCTCGTCACGGTCTACATCGTCCTCGGTATTCTGTACGAGAGTTACATCCATCCGCTCACGATTCTGTCGACGATCCCGTCCGCCGGTGTCGGCGCGCTGCTCGCGTTGATGCTCTTCAAGACGGAGTTCAGCATGATCGCGCTGATCGGCATTATTTTGCTCATCGGCATTGTGAAGAAGAACGCCATCCTGATGATCGATTTTGCGCTGGATGCGGAGCGGGTCCATGGGAAACGGCCGGAAGAGGCGATCTATCAGGCGTGCCTCCTGCGCTTCCGGCCGATCATGATGACGACGATGGCGGCCCTGTTCGCCGCGCTGCCGCTGGCCCTGGGAACGGGTGTGGGCTCTGAGATGCGCCGGCCGCTCGGCGTCGCCATCGTCGGCGGGCTCCTGGTGAGTCAGTTGTTGACGCTGTACACGACGCCGGTGGTCTATCTCTACCTTGATCGTTTGAGACTGTGGTTTCTGAGTCTGCGTGCCGGATCGACACAGCCGACTGCGGGGAAAGAAGGTTCCGGCCATCATGATGGCACGGTAGGAGAATTTCACGGACGAGGAGCATGACGTTACACAGTGTGGAACGGCATGGGCGGCGACGAAGCCGCCCATGCCTTCGAGCTAGCGGGTCTCGATCGAGATCGACACCGGCACCGGATTCGACACGATGTCGAATACCGGAGAAAACTTCGTCAGTCCCTCTAACTGTGTTGCAGAAGCATCTGACTTAATAGTGAAATGTGCGCGAACATGCGTATAGCCTCGCCGGACGTGATCTGAAAGTCCGAGAAAACCCTGCAGGTCGAGATCTCCTTCCAGTTTCGATTCGACCGACTCGATGCGAATACCCCGCGCGGCTGCATGATAGACGAGCGAGGTCGTTAAGCAGGCGGCCAGCGCATGGAGGACGAATTCCACCGGGTTCGCTCCCTGATCCTTCCCGAGCAGTATCGGCGGTTCGTCGGCATCGAGCTCGAACGGCTTCGCGCGCGTCGTATCTTCCTGACCTGCGGCATAAAAGGCCTGGATCGTTGAGCGATTGTGTCCCCCATTGACCCAGCGATTCAGGGCCCGGAACTGCGAGGTGCCTAGGCCGGGATTCTGCTGGATGGCCTGGACCGTCTGATCCAAACGATCCACATCGACTCCGTTGATGACTCCGCTCATGGTTGCCTGTGACATGGTGCACGCTCCTTGTTGATGGTGGTATTGGTGTGTGATGAGTTGCCGAAGCAAGAGCCGGTCGGCATTCCGGCAGAACGATTTACAGTTCATCCCTGCACCCGTTCGAGCGACATCCGGCGAAACACGTTCCCACAAGGCGGCGCGGCTTCCGTGAATCGTCGTCATCGCGCTGTTCCTTGCCGGAACGAATGACTGATGCCGAGGCTCTAAGCAGCATCGGTGCCAGCATGGTGCAGTCAAACGAGTTGATGAAAATTCAGCGAGTTAGAAACAGACGCGGACCATCGGCAACTGACGAAATTCAGGAACTTGCGAGATCTCGCGAGAGGATTTGGGAGATCTCGTGAAAATGCAGGCAGGGATTGGAGCGTGGGCAACCCGAACCGGGCTAGCGAGGTTTCTGAATCTTCAACGCTTTCATGCGCGACGAGAGTGTGGAGGCATGTATTCCCAAGAGCGCGGCTGCGCCCTTTTCACCGGAGACTTTCCATTGCGCGGATTCGAGTGCGCGCAGGATATTGGCGCGTTCGAGTTGTTCGAGTTCCTGGGCCGTTCTGATCCCGCCGGTGGAAGGGACGGATTCTTCGATAGAAGGCACGGAGGCCGGAGTGATCTCCGGCAAGGCGCGATCGAGATTCAAATGCCCGTCCGTCGACGTGATGACGGCCCGCTCGATTACGTTCTGCAGCTCCCGCACGTTGCCGGGCCAACTGTAACTCGTGAGCCGGCGCGCGCAGTCAGCCGTCAACGGAGTGATCGTTCGGCCCATCTTGGCGGAAAACTGTTGGGCAAAGACATCGGCGAGCCGGATCACATCGTCGCCACGGTCGCGCAGGGGCGGCAAGCGGAGCGGGAACACGTTCAACCGGTAGAACAGATCCTCGCGGAATGTTCCTTCACGGACGGATTTCTCCAGACTGCGATTCGTCGCGGCCAGCACGCGCACATTCACCCTCCTAGTCGAGGAACTTCCGACCGGGTCGAACTCGCCTTCCTGCAGCACGCGGAGCAATTTCGGCTGCAAATCGAGCGGCAATTCTCCGATCTCGTCGAGAAAGATGGTGCTCTGGTCGGCCAGCGCGAAACGGCCGTCGCGTTTCTTGGTTGCACCGGTAAACGCCCCGGCTTCGTGGCCGAACAGTTCACTCTCGATCAGTGCGGCAGGGATCGCCGCGCAGTTCACGGTGATCAGCCGGCCCGCCCGGCGTTTACTGGCCCCATGAATAGCACGGGCCACGAGTTCCTTGCCGGTGCCTGTCTCGCCTAGGATCAGCACCGTCGCGTCGGTCTCCGCGACTTGAGCGATGTCACGCAAGACCTGCCGAAGCGCCGGGCTCTCGCCGAGCAAGGTATTGTCGTGATGCAGGGCTTGCAGTTCTTCCCGGAGCAATTCGGTTTCGGCGGTGAGCGATCGGATCTTCTGCTCCGCTTCGATGCGATCGTGCACGTTGCGGAGGATCAGGGTTGTGAACCTCTGCCGATGCAACTCAAAACGGGAAAGGGTCGCTTCGGCGGGAAATGAGTCACCCTCGGGACAACGGGCGGTGAGCCCGCCGGGAATCCAGCGGGATTGCTGCCCTTCAGGACGCCCATCCAACTCGGTGATCAGCATGAGAAGCCGGACGGCATCTTCCTGGCTCACGAATCGCCGGAAATCCTGGCCTGCCATCTTGTCCGCCCGACAGCGGAATACTTTTTCTCCGGCGGGATTGACGCGGGTGATGTGGAGCCGATCGTCCAGCTCGATGATCGCGTCCATCGCGCTGCTGAGGAGCCGCCCGACTTTTTCCTCCCGCTCGCGCACGTCGGCTTCGGCCCGCAGCCGCCTGAGCTCCGCCGCGGCCCGCGCGGCAAAGATCTGAAAGATGGCATGGACCCGCGGCTCCTCGGGAATCGGCCGCCGGTCGATCACCGCCATGTGCCCAAGAATGCGACCGTCCGTATCGGGCAGCGGCACACCCATATAGCTGACGGCTCCGGCCGCTTTTAATTCTTCTTCGTGGGGGTAGATCTCCAGGATGCGGTCCGGAAAATGGACCAGCGCGGCAGTGTCGATCACGCGCTCGCAGGGGGTCCCGGCGATATCGACTTCATAATCCTTGACCCACTGGTTGTCCATCCAGAAGGCAAGGGCATGGAGTCGGCGTTTCTCGGGGAAATATTCCGTCACCCACGCGCCATGTGTGCCGAGCACCTTGGCGAGATTTTGTACCAGCGCAGCAAAGAAGCCGTGTCCCGTTTCCGTGGCGGTGCCTTCCAGGATCGCACGCAACGCGGCATCGGCTTCGAGGCCGTGCAGCGGACGGGGGGTTCCGGAAGGAGCGAGGGACATAGGCCGGAAGTATGGAGCGAGACGGAGGTGCTGCGCAAGAGGGGAGCCAGAAAAGACAGACGGACTGGAAAATCATATCCACCCGATTGACAGTGTCCTGTGCGCGACGTAGCCTATCGACAATCTCCGACCGCAGCCGGGAGGGCCCTATGTCAAAAATAACTGAACTCAAAGCCTCGATCGGCAAAACGCTGGAGGCGTTGGAGCGCGAGATGCTGGCGCTTGATGCGCAGCTGATGCAGACAAAGGAGCAGGCGCTGAAGGGGCTTGAGCAGCGCCAGCGGCATCTGCGGGAGTCGCTCGACCGGGTCGAAGGCGACGTGCGGGCCAAGCTCGAACACCTCCGTGCGCACGCGGCACTCGGCAAAGCGGACGCCCGCGACGCCTTCGAAGAGCAGCGCGCAAAACTGACGAATGCGCTACGCGACTTCGAGTCGGCCTCGAATCAAAAACTCAAGGCAGCGGCATTTGAGTCGGGTAAGGTGTGGGATGATCTTGTGGAACGGGCCAAGACCCTCGACGCCGAGTTGGAAGCGTTGAAAGGCCGGGTCGGGAAGGATGCGGCCAAACAGCAAGCCGCGCTGGAATCCAAGATGCAGGAGCTGCGTGCCAAGCTGCCGGCTTACAAAAGCAACATGAAAGAAAAACGCCGGGAGATAGAGGCCAAAGCCGCGGCTTTCGAGGACGATCTTCGCAAGGGCTTGGATCAGATTAAGTCGGGGTTTAAGCGGCTCTTTGAATAACACCGGACGCGCGGACGATCCACGCGACAGGCTCCGGCAGCATCCCGGCATCGTACGGCGGAACACATTGATCATTGCCCAGGACGGACCGGCTACACCGGCCCTCGGCTCCGGGCGCCTGCGTATCGGCCGTGAAGTTTGACCGGCGCCGCCCGCGGGCGGCGCATTCGGATATTGAGCATTTCCACGGCGACGGAAAACGCCATGGCAAAATAGATATAGCCCTTGGGGACATGCACATCGAACCCCTCCACCATCAGAGTGACTCCCACAAGGATCAGAAACGACAGGGCGAGAATCTTGATCGTCGGATGTTCATCGACGAAGTCTCCGATAGCCTCCGCCGCCATCAGCATGACGACGACCGCCAGAATGATGGCCGTTGCCATGATCGACACCTGCTCCACCAGACCGACCGCCGTAATGACGGAATCCAGCGAAAATACAATGTCCAGCAGTGCAATCTGAATCAGCACCATCCCCAGCCCTGCCGCGCCGCCGTCCGGACCGCTTCCCTCGCTCCCTTCCAAGCTCTGATGAATTTCGATCGTGGCCTTGCCCAGCAGAAATAGCCCGCCTCCGATCAGAATAAGATCGCGTCCGGAAATCGCCAGGCTGAACACCGTCAACCATGGTTCGGTCAGTCCCATGACCCAGGAGATCGAGAACAACAGAATCAGGCGGGCGATCATCGCGAGGCCAAGCCCCAGTCTTCTGGCAAAGGCCCGCTGGCTTTCGGGGAGCCGGCCGACCAGCACCGAGATAAAGATGATGTTATCGACGCCAAGAACGATTTCCAGCGCCGTCAAGGTTCCCAGTGCGATCCACGCTTCGGGATGAACCAGCCAGTCGAACATCGGTATCTCCTCTCCGCAAACGTGAACTCGGCGGATCCGGGACGTCTTGCCGCGCAGCGCCACAGAGGCAGGCGCCGGGGAAGTCTAGCGGGCGGAGCGGGCGGACGCAATCCTGGACTTGTTGACAGCGTTCTGAGCGGTGAGTAGCCTGTCGACATTTTCCCAAGCGAAAGGACGAACGCGATGAGAATTCGCCGACTGATGCCGGCAAAGATCATGCAACTCGGTGTGGGATTCTGGGGCTCCAAGACGCTGCTGAGCGCGGTCGAACTCGGCCTGTTTACGGAGTTGTCCAAAAGCCCGCTCGATGCGGCGGCCTTGACCCAGCGGCTCCGGCTCCATCCCCGCAGCGCGCGGGATTTCTTCGATGCACTGGTGGCTCTCGGCATGTTGAAGCGGACCGGCCGGCGCTACGCCAACACCGCAGAAACGGCGCTGTTTCTCGACCGGGGCAAGCCCTCGTATGTCGGCGGCATACTCGAAATGTGCAATGCGCGGCTCTACCGCTTCTGGGGTTCGCTCACCGAAGGCCTCCGCACCGGCAAACCGCAGAACGAAGCCAAGACCGGCGAGGACTTCTTCGGCACGTTGTATGCCGATCCGCAACGGCTGGAAGGTTTTCTCAAGGCCATGACGGGCCTCAGTATCGGGTCGGCGCGGGTCATTGCGAAAAAGTTTCCATGGAAGAAGTGCCGTACTTTCACGGATGTCGGCTGCGCCCAAGGCGGCGTGGCGGTCGAGATTGCGCTGGCGCACACGCACCTGACCGGCAGCGGCATGGATCTGCCGGTGGTCCAGCCGATCTTCGAGGCCTACGTGCAGGCACGAGGCGCCGCAGAGCGGCTGCGTTTTCATCCGGGAGATTTTTTCAAAGACCGCCTGCCGGCGTCCGACGTCATCATCATGGGACATATCCTCCACGACTGGAATCTGGACGAGAAGATGATGCTCCTGCGCAAGGCCTACGATGCCCTGCCGCCCCGCGGAGCGTTGATCGTCCACGAAGCTCTTATCGACGACGCCCGCAAGAAAAATACCTTCGGCCTGCTCATGAGCCTGAACATGCTTATCGAAACCCAGGGCGGATTCGACTTCACCGGCGCGGACTGTTGCACATGGATGAAAGCCGCCGGGTTCAGGCGCACGCGCGTCGAGCGCCTTGCCGGATCGGACGGCATGGTGGTCGGATATAAATAAGAAGGAGCGGGTCAGGCATCCTCCATTCCGGCTGGCGGACCTTTTCAGCATCCTGCTACAATCTTCCTGCTATGCCGGTCGAAACGTTCAGCGCGCACGTCGAATCGATCAGAGATCTGACGCACGACATCCGCCAGCTCGACCTGCGGTTGATCGAACCGAACACCATCGAATTTAAGCCGGGCCAATTTGTTTCGTTCGAGATGCCGCATCCGGAGACCGGACGTCTCGTCACGCGGGCCTATTCGATTGCCTCGCCGCCAAGCCGTTCGGACGTCACCACGTTGCTGTTCAATCGCGTGGCCGGCGGACCGGGCTCCGGCTTTCTGTTCGATCTCACGGTAGGGGAGAAGACCCACTTCAAAGGACCGGCCGGGAATTTCTATCTGCGGGATGATCCTGAACGCGACCTGCTGTTCGTCGCCAGCGGCACCGGCATCGCGCCGATCCGGTCGATGCTGCTGGCCAACGCAGAGCGTTCCACGCCGCGACCGGCGACCTTGTTCTGGGGAGTGCGGAGCCAGCGGGATCTCTATTATCAAGACGAGCTGGCCGAATTGGCCAGGCGGACCTCGCCCCTCATCGTCATTACCACGCTGTCGCGTCCCGACCCCGGGTGGTCCGGCGAAGCCGGCCGCGTCCTGCGGCTGATCGACGAACGGATCGCGTCGGTCAAAAACCTCGCCGTCTATCTCTGTGGAAACAGCGCCATGATCGCCGACGTTACGGCGTCTATCCGGCAGAAAGGCCTCTGTCCCATCTATCGCGAAAAATACTACGACGACCAGGGCTCGCCGGAAGAGTAAGGGGACCTCATGCAGCGACTGAACGGTAAAGTTGCGATCGTGACGGGCAGCAGCAGCGGCATCGGCAAGGCGATCGCACTGCGATTTGGAACCGAGGGAGCAACGGTCATCGTCACAGCCAGACGGATGGCGCTCTGCGAGCAGACCGCCGCGCAGATCAACAAGAACGGCGGGAAGGCCTGGGCGATTCAAACCGATGTGGCCGATGAGGGGCAGGTCTGCCGTCTGATCGACGAGACCGTGAAACGCTATGGACGTCTGGATGTTCTGGTGAACAATGCGGGGATCATCGCGGGCGGGCGGCTCGCCGAGACGACGACGGCGGCGTTCGACGAGGTGATGAACGTGAATTTGCGCGGCACGTTTCTCTGCTGCCGGGCCGGCTTCCAGCAGATGAAGAAACAAGGCGGGGGCATCATCATCAACATGTCGAGCGTTGCCGGGGTGCAAGCCTGGGCGGGCACGGGCACCTATAGCGCTTCCAAGCACGGCATCATGGCATTGACCAAGTCGCTGGCCGATGAAGGCCGTCCGTATCACATCAAAGTGAGCGCCATCTGTCCCGGCGGCGTCGCAGACGATCTCGTGGATGCATCACCGGAAGACATTCTCCGCAGCAAGCAGATCGATCCCTTCGACGTGGCTGAAACCGCGGTTTATCTGGCGACGCTGGGCACGCATACCGTGGTACACCACGTGATCCTTGACCGGCTGGAAGCCGATTGGTGAAGACGGCATGGTCACCTCGGCGCGTGTGCGCTCGCCTCGCGATATTTGGCGAAGCAGATGAGATCCAGGTGATGTTGAGCAGCTTTACCTTACCATGATAAGGTAAAGCACATCAGGAGGACCATATGGCCGTTCAGAAGCTCAGCAGTAAGAATCAGATCGTCATTCCAAAGGAAGCGCGGCAGGCGATGGGTGTGAAAGGCGGTGACGAGCTGCTGGTTGTTGTGAAGGATGACCTGACCCTCATCATGCCCAAGCCCAAACGGTATGCACGCACGTTGCAAGGGCTTGCCAAGGGCACCTATCCGCCAGGCTATCTCAAGCAAGAACGCCGGTCATGGTAGAGGTCCCTTCCGTGCAAGGCCTTCCCAACGAACGCGAACGAATCGGCATCGACACTAACCTCTTCATCTATTTTCTCGAAGATCATTCCCGATACGGGGCCTGGTGCGCTTCCTTGTTCGAGCGGATCGAGCGAGGACGCAATCCGGCCGTGACTTCGACCGTGACTCTCCTGGAATTGCTGGTTCAACCCTATCGCAAGCAGAAAGAGGAACTCGCACAGAAGATTTTCGCCCTCACCAGCACGTACCCGAAGATCGAGTGGGTTCCCGTCACCATGAACCTGGCGGACAGAGCAGCCGAACTGCGTGCCCGTTATCGTCTCAGCACACCGGACGCGATTCAACTGGCCACTGCCATCGGCCGCAACGCGACCCGTTTTTATGGGAACGATCGGAGCCTGCGACGGGTAAAAGAGATCGAATGCCTCATCGTGGATGATTTAACCTAAATCATACCTGCTGCGAGATCCGCTTCATGAGATACGGTTCATGCTCCTGCCATACGCCATCACCTCGGCGCGTGTGCGCTCGCCTCGCGATATTTGGCGAAGCAGATGAGATCCAGGTGGTCGTAGTGGTCGGGAAGAATCGATTCCGCCTTGTAACCGAGGCTCATGAACAAGTGAATGTTCCGGGCGGTGTGTAACATGGTGCAGGCATAAAACTTATGGGCATCGGTTGCGACCCGTTCTATTTCCCGTATCAGCGTTTTCCCCACCCCGTGGCCCTGCCGGGCGGGACTCACGGATAACAACCGGATCACGCACACCCCGGCCACGGTCCAAAACCGCACCGATCCCACCACGACGCCGTCCGCCTCCGCCACGAAGATGTGTTTCTCCCTGGCATCTTCCCTGAGGCTGTCGAGCGTTTCCGTCGTCCACCCGCTGACTTTGTAGACAGCGGCGTATTCCTCGAACGCGGCCTGCTGGACTTGAAGCAGGGCAGTGAAATCCGCTTCGGCCGCGGGTCTGATGTGAATCATGAACGGGACTCCAGGCGCTGCTCCGTACTTCGTGGATGTAAGGATAGCAAAGCCTGGCCCTATCTTCTATCCGGCGCGCCCAGGGCGAGACGATTCAACCCGCCACCTCAAACGGGATAGAACATCAGCATATCGTGCTTGAGTCGGCTTCGACCTGCCAGGCATAATGCCCGGCATGGACCGAGCGGACCTCTTTTCCCTGTATCGCCAGATGTTGCTGATCCGCCGGTTCGAAGAGAAATCGGCGGAGATGTACGCCCTCGCGAAGATCGCCGGTTTCCTCCATCTGTACATCGGCGAAGAGGCGATTGCGGTCGGCGCCGTGGCCGCCCTTCGACCGGATGATTACGTCATCAGCGCCTACCGCGATCACGGACATTGTCTCGCTCGAGGTTCCGATCCCGGCAAGGTGATGGCCGAGCTATTCGGTAAAGCCGGTGGTCTTTGCAAAGGCAAGGGCGGGTCCATGCACCTGGTGGACCTTGCGCACCGGTTCATGGGCGGCTATGCCATCGTCGGAGGCCACATCCCGCTCGCAACCGGCCTGGCCTTTGCGGGCAAGTATCAGGCGCTCGATCTGGTCACGGTCTGCTTTTTCGGCGAAGGGGCGCTGCCGAGCGGGCAAGCGCATGAGGCGTTCAATCTGGCAGCCTTATGGAAACTCCCGGTGATCTTCGTTTGTGAGAACAATCGCTACGGTATGGGCACACCCGTTGAACGGGCGATCGCGCTCTATGCAAATGTAACAGAGACCGCCCGTTCCTACGGCATCACGGCGGAGCGCGTAGACGGCATGGACGTGATCGCGGTTCGTTCGATGATGCAGAACGTGGTGAAGCAAGTACGCGCGGGGCATGGACCCTGGTTCATCGAGGCCACGACCTATCGATTTATGGGCCACTCGATGGCCGATCCGGCGCATGGCCATTATCGAACCAAGGGTGAAGTGGACGAGTACCGCAAGCGCGACCCGCTTCTCTTGTTGAAGCAGACCCTGATGAATCAGAATCTGGCGGTCGCCGCCGATTTCAAGCAGCTTGAGCGGGAAGTCGGGGACATCGTGGCGGCCGCCGTCAAATTTGCGGACGACAGTCCGTTTCCGGCCCCGTCGGACTTACACACCGATGTGCTCCAGGAGTAACACGATCCATGGTGTTGTCTTATCGGGAAGCGCTTAACCAGGCTATGCGTGAAGAGATGCGCCGGGACCCGCGCATCTTTCTGATCGGCGAAGAAGTCGCCTACTATCAGGGCGCGTTCAAGGTCAGCAAAGGATTTGTCGAGGAATTCGGGCCCCAGCGGGTCGTCGATACGCCGATCACCGAAGCCGGTTTCACCGGCCTGGCCATCGGCGCCGCCATGGCAGGACTCCATCCGATCGTGGAACTCATGACGATGAACTTCGGCATTGTCGCCCTCGACCAGATCGTCAACAACGCCGCCAAGATCCCGTACATGTCGGGAGGACAACTGTCGGTACCGCTTGTCATCCGTGGTCCCGGGAGCGCCGCCCATCAGTTGGGGGCCCAGCACTCGCAAAGTCTGGAAGCCTGGTTCTGCCATGTGCCGGGCTTGAAAGTGATTGCGCCGTCCACGCCGCATGATGCGAAGGGCCTGCTCAAGAGCGCCATCCGGGACCGGAACCCCGTCATCTTCATCGAGGCGCAATTGCTGTACGGCACAAAGGGCGAGGTCGGAGAGGGGGAGTACACGATCCCCATCGGTGCGGCCGAGGTGAAACGGGCCGGACGCCATGTCACCATTGTCGCGTATTCGAAGATGCTCCTCCTCGCACTGGAGGCCTCCGAGGCATTGCGGCGAGAAGGCATCGAGGCCGAGGTCATCGATCCTCGCACCCTGAAACCATTGGATCTTGAGACGATCGTCTCGTCAGTCAGAAAGACCGGGCGGTTGGTGATCGTCGAGGAAGGCTGGCGTTTTTGCGGGCTGGGGGCACAGATTGCCGAGAGTGTGTACTCGGCTGCATTCGACCATTTGGATGCCCCGATCCATCGCGTGACCGGCGAAGATGTGCCGATGCCGTATAGCCGTCCGCTGGAGGATGCCGCCATTCCGGACATGCCGCGCGTGATTGAGGCCGTCAAGTCGCTTTTTTGACGGGAGGAGTGCCATGGCGAGCCGCGTTGTGATGCCCAAGCTCACGGATACGATGGAAGAGGGTGTGCTCGTCGAGTGGAAGAAACGCGAGGGGGATCACGTGGAGGCAGGCGAGGTCCTCGCCGAAATTGAAACCGACAAAGCGGTGATGGAGCTCGAAGCGTTTGCCTCCGGCACGTTGCGCACGATCCTGGTGCAGAATGGAGAAACAGTGCCGTCCGGAACCTTGCTGGGGGTAATCGCCGACGCGGATGAAGATATCACGCCGGCCTTGACCGACAAGGTCGCGGCCTCGCCCTCGACCGGCGGAGGAATCAGGCCCACTGCCGCAGCACCCGTATCCCAGCCGCCCGCACACACAGAGGCGGCCCGTCCCATCGCATCCCCTCGCGCGAAGGCGCTTGCCGCCGAGCGCGGAATCGATCTCTCCGCCATTGCCGGCACCGGTCCAGGCGGGCGCATTATCGAAAGCGATGTGGCGGGCGCGCAAGCTCCCGCGATACCGGCCGGAACCGATCAGCCGCTGACCCAAATGCGGAAGGCCATTGCGCGGGCCACAATTCAGAGCAAAGCGCCGGTGCCGCATTTCTATCTGACAAAAGAAATCGATATGGAGGCGGCGGTCCAGTTCCGTGAGCAATTCAAACAACGCCGGCGGTCGCACCCCTCGATCACCGATTTGTTGATCAAGGCCACGGCGTTGGCGCTCGCCAGACATCCGGCCATCAACGTGTCGTATGTCAGGGAGGCGATCAGGCACTATACGCGGATCGATATCGGCATAGCCGTCGGCATGGAAGATGGTCTCATCACGCCGGTCATTCGCGATTGCGGCGCGAAGACGCTGGAGGCGATCTCGACGGAAGCACGAGAGCTCATCGAGCGCGCCAAACAGAAGCGGCTGCAACCGCATGAATACACGGGTGCCACGTTCTCCATTTCCAATCTCGGCATGTTCGGCGTGGACAATTTCCTCGCCGTGCTGATTCCGCCCCAGGCTGCGTCGCTTGCCGTGGGCGCCATTCGAGTAGTGCCGGTCGTCGCAGCGGACGGTGTCAGGGCCGGCCGGAGGATGCAGGTTACGTTATCCTGCGATCATCGGGCGCTCGATGGTGTGATGGGCGCGGAGTTTCTGAAAGAGCTGACGCGAATCCTTGAACATCCGCAAGAACTGGCCCTTCCGGTGGAAACCACATAAGCTCCTGGACCATCAAGTCGGAATGCCTCTAGACAACCGGGTGGTCAACAACGAGACGGGATGCGATGGCCGTGATGCGCGCAGTCAGGGATCACCGCTTGAGGGCGGGCGCAGCAAACTTGCACGCGCACCACAAGCATTGCTAGCAGGTATTACGCACAGAATCGGCTGACCGGCTCTCGAGTAACAGATCTCCTTAACCCTCTTCATCGATCAGGGCATGGCGTGATGGGTCTTCGGACCCTTTTTGTGTTCCGGCAGCTGGATCATGTAGCGTCCACCGGTTTCGCAGGTCACCAGGATGTCTCCCTGCCGGCTCAAGCGATCAATTTCGAGAAACACCTGATTCCAGGTGAGCTCCGGCACACTCTCGGCCAGCGTATCCAAATCACACCCATGTGCCTGTTTGACGGCTCCAAGAATGCGATCGGTGACGGGTGCTTGTGAAGCCATGATGAGGCCCTCCCTTTGATGTTCGGACGCCCACGGCATTGTCCCTCAGACCCCTTCCACTTCGGCTCTGTGCTCGATCCAGGATAGACCAGGCGCAGCTTCCCACCCGGCATGATGCGTTGCGATCGAAAGAGTTGCCTCCTCAGAAAGCAGGACAGACGGAGTTTCAACGCCGTGAATGAGTGTGGGCACAAGGAGGAGAACGACCGCTGAAAGCAGAATCAGCGCCAACAGGGGAAGGAAGGTACGGCGGCTGAGAGACGTCATAGGGACCCCCGTTCCAAAGGATCCGCGTGTACATGATGATCCGCGACGACAGCGAATCCGGCGTAGGGTGAAGGGGGCTGGGGCGAGATCCGGCGCGCAGGATGACGGGAGAAGCGTGCGGAAACGACAGCAGCCACCGTCACTGGAACGTCGGGAGTTATGCTACGCCGATGGACAGACATGGTCAACCGTTCCTCGATGCGCGAAAGAAGCCGGGTTGCGGGAATCGTCTGACGCACATCAAGACTCGACCCACGATCAGTGAGGGCCGCCAAGCGGGAACATCTAGCAGGTTGTTGACAAACAACTTGCGCGCGACGAGAACGTGGGAGCCCAGCCACTCACAGGCGATCTCACAATCATTCGCAGGCTGTTCAGAAAGGCCGTCCAGCAAGGCCGCGGCAAGCGAATCGTACTCTCTGCCGTACGTTGAGCCTCTGAGCGCCGCGAGAACGCCGCTGGAGGACTTTGTCAACAGCCTGCTAGATGGCTGAGGCCAGCCGGGCAAACTGGCGCCTCATCCCGTTGACCTTCGCGAGGTAGTTGCGGACGTTGTGGTCGCCGCACCGTTGGTGGGGGGCGAGTCGGAAACCTCGTGCCGCATAGGCATTGCCTGTTGTGATTCCACAGAGATGGATCACCGCGGCTAGATCCTGTCTTCGCTGCGGAGTGGCGGGAGCGAGACGGCGGTGTTTTATCGCACTCGCAACATGCTGGTCGAGCAGCGCCGCCGTCAATTCGATTGCGTGACTTGGAATGGTACGTATATAGAGACTGTTAAACCAGCATGATTTCATATCGTTCCATCGACCATCTTCAACTACTACATGATTGTGAATACAGTACCGCTTCGCCTCTTGGAACGCCGCGTCGGTGATCTGAAACATGCCGACCGCGCTCGACGCCGGTCTGTACAACTCCAAAGGATTCCACGAGAGCCGCCATCGCCAGAAGGTCCGCGCCACGGGGTTGCCCCCACCTTCAACCTGGGCCAGCGCGGCCAGCAACTCCGGTGTGATGACTGCCGTCGAGTGCTTCCGGAAGAGCGATCCGTACTGCCGCCACGTCTCAGACGGACTTTTGTCGAGTACGCCGTCCAAGGGAAAGAGGACCTCGGTCGGCTTGTTGATCGTCTGATATACCCAGTTCCCGGCGGACCACACGAATAGAATCAGGACAGCGCCGGCAAGAAACCGGACCGCAGGCGGGTAGGCGGCCACCGTGGTTTTGAACGTACGCCATCCCGACCGGATGAAACGACGGGCCGATTTGAAGGTAATCCGCCGCCGTTTGCGGCGAAAAGCTCCGGCAACGCGCACATTCGGCCTGGAAGCCATAGTCTAACTATAACCCAAATAGCTCCCGCCTCCTTCTGCCGCTCAAAGGTGCACCGAAAATTTGAGTTGAACAGCGGTTTGCGCTGGTTCACGATGAAGCTGCTCCGCTATGAAGGGGATCTCAAATTATTCTTGCACATGAACCGCGCATGCGGTCTTTTTGCTGACCGTCATGCATCACCACAAGGAGGCGCACCATGCAACGCAAAGGCTCGGCCATTTGGCAAGGCGACTTGAAGACCGGCAAAGGCACTGTTTCGACCGACAGCGGAGTTCTGTCACAGACGCAATATTCGTTTTCCACGAGGTTCGAGAGCGGGAAAGGCACCAATCCGGAAGAATTGATCGCGGCTGCGCACGCCGGCTGCTTCACGATGGCGCTCTCCGCACAACTGGGAAATGCAGGCTTGGTTCCCGAGAAATTGGAGACCACGGCTACCGTCGCCTTCGACAAGCTCGACGCCGGATGGACCGTGACGAATATCCTGCTGGACGTCAAAGGCAAGGTGCCTAAAGCGGATCAGGCTGCATGGGACAAGGCGACGCAGGAAGCCAAGAAGGGATGCCCCATCTCGCGTTTGCTAAACACGACGATCACGCTGCAGGCCAAACTGGAAGGATAATATGGCCATGGCGACAATCCGGAACCACGAATCGCCGGCGTTCCTCGTGGGCGACAGCGTCTGGGACATGCTCGCCGCACGCCGTGCATTCGCCATCTCGGTGGGGCTTCTCTCCGGGGGCTATGGGCGAGAGGAATTGGAGCGCGCCGGCGCCTACCGGGTCTACCAGGACCCAGCCGACCTGCTCAGACATTTGGATGAAGTGGGGGTGAGACTGTAGAAAGAACAGAGGCGGGAGTCTTTGAGACACTGCACGGGGTGATGACGGCTTAGCGAGAAACACAACGGTGGGGAGACTGCAGTCGCGGATGACCACTCTGACGATGGAGGCCGCGTTGTTGGGACATCTTCAGCGCCGGCGAGGTCAGTTGATTGTGACGGATGACTTCGTCGATGACCATTCCGCAGTTGATACACCGCCAGCCATGAGAGTTGGATGGGGAACCGACCTGCACAGCGATACTGTCATCACTGACTGCAAGGCCGTTGCATCGTAGGCAGTTCATCGTTCTCCTCCCGGAAAGACCGACCGTGAGATGCAACGAGACGCAGTTCGAGACAAACACTCTTCCTGTGTGGAGCGGAATCCATATGCGTCCCATTGGTACAGGTTGACTAATTCGAACTCGCTCACGCGGCGCGAATCAACGCTCGCCCGTCTTGGAAGCCCAGCACATACCTCTCGAACACATCGGGTGGACCATGCCGATACTCGTTCGTATGATCTCTATTGAGGAGAGCGTCCTTCAGACCTTCTTCTTCGGCATGCCATCCTTCCAGTTCAGATTTCGTACGCGCCTGTGCTCTCTGCCGCCGGCACCATTCAATGCGGAACATGACGGGGTTGGTAGTATATGCCATGGCTCTGCTCCTTTGGTTGGAGTGTATGCATTGGCTAATTCGCAAATTGAGCAAAGAGGGTGCCAGGGAATCGAATCATCGAACTCTTATTTTTTGTTTCCCTTCCGCTTGCGAAGTTTTCTATATATTTCCATTAGTTGAAGTTCTTCTCTATGGTGCGCCTCGACCTTGGGATGTAATTCTGGTTCAAAGCATCGAGTGAAGGCGCTGAAGGATTAAGTGTCTAGTCCAAGACAACTTGTCCCGTGATATTCAGAAGAGAAAGGAGGGGAGCCGGTTGCTAGATGACGATTGATTGGGAGAGGATCAGTCCGGCAGCTCCATAATTTCCCGTTGACGCCCTCCTTTGACAGTGTCTGCTGAGAAGTTCATACTTTCGCCCCTACACCGTCTGCGGCCTGTGAGAAAGGCGGCGACTCGTGAACACACGGTCGCGAGTTTTTCCTTTCTTCCTCTCGAATTCTTCTCACTGCGTAGTTCGCGCGTTTACAAACCCTCCGAATCGTCTCAGGCGTTTGACTGGCGCTGATGTGACGGAACCGATGGGGACCGGTCACAGACACCGACACCATTGTTAAGGAGGTGTGCTATGGCTGCCAGATACCAAACCAGTGCCACACAACAAGGCAGTGAGCCGGCAGCTGACACGGATGCGATTCGTCCGTTTCATGTGAATTTTCCGGATGAGGACATTGCCGATTTGCGCAGGCGTATCAGCGCGACCAGGTGGCCTGAACGGGAAACGGTCGCGGATCACTCGCAAGGCGTGCCGCTCGCGACGATTCAGAAACTCGCGCGCTATTGTAAGGAGGTTGCCATGAGCGTTCGAACTATCGCGGAAAAATTCGTGGAGTTGTGCAACCAGGGCAAGAACTTCGACGTGATGCATGCGATGTACGATCCCGACATCGTTTCCGTCGAACCAAGCGGCGAGGAAACTGTCGGCAAGACACCGGTCATCCAGAAGTCCGAGCGCTTTCAAGCCCAAAACCCCATCAGCGGCGAAAAGGTCCGCGGTCCGTTCTTCAACGGTTCCAACCAGTTCGCGGTCCACTTCACGTTCGAAATTACCCCCAAAGCCACCGGCCAGCGGATCACGGTGGAAGAGGTTGGTGTCTACACGGTCAAGGACGACAAGATCACGCGCGAGCAGTTCTTCTCCGAAGGCACGCGGTAACGGCGCATTGGATCACCAAGAGGCTCTTCCCATGAAAGCGATACGGTTACATCACGCTGGTGGTCCGGAATCGCTCCGCTATGAGGAGACGCCGAACCCGATTCCGACAGACAATCAGGTGCTCGTTCAAGTCTATGCGACAGCGATCACGCCAACGGAGTTCGCCTGGTATCCCACATTCCATACTCCTGAAGGTGGAATCAGACCTTTTCCGATTATTCTGGGTCACGAATTCTCGGGTGTGGTCGAAGCAGTCGGGCCGGATTGCACAGGTGTACAGGTGGGGGATCGGATCTATGGACTGAGCGATTGGTTCATAGACGGGGCGCAGGCGGAATATTGCTTGACCGTTCCTGCCAACATTGCCCCGAAGCCTTTCACACTTGAACACACGCAGGCCGCAGCGGTACCAATCTCAGCACTGACCGCCTGGCAGGCGCTTATCGATCGCGCCCACCTCTCGGCAGGGCAACGGGTGTTGATTCATGGTGCAGCCGGTGGCGTCGGCAGCGTTGCTGTGCAGGTGGCTCGGCATCGACGCGCACACGTGATCGCAACGGCGTCGGCGGCGAACACCGACTTTGTCAAGGCGCTCGGCGCCGAGGACGTCATAGATTACATGAAAACGCCGTTTGACACGGTCGTCGGAGACGTGGATGTGGTGCTGGATACGGTCGGAGGAAACACGAGAGACCGTTCATGGGGAATTCTCAGAAAGGGTGGTCGGTTGGTGACCATTGCGGCAGATGCCGAAGGGGTGAAGGAGCAGCAGGTGCGCGATGCCTTCTTCATCGTCGAACCAAACCGGAATCAGTTGATAGACATTTCGCGTCTGATCGATACCGGCGTCCTCCGACCCGCCGTGGGTGCCGTTTTCTCGATGGAGCACTTTCGGCAGGCCTACGACCAGAAACCTGTGCGCGGCAAGAATGTCCTCCGCATCGCTGAGTCGTGATGGACGCGCAACATACACGAGAAAGGAACACGCCAATGATGACCATTGCAGCTATCCGCACTGTGACGAGACAGCCACTGCAGTGGACGGCACTGGCCGGGGCGACTCTGCTGCTGGGGCAGACCGCGCTGGCAGAAGATGCCGTATCGGTCCTGATGAAGGAGCGGTTGGCCGACATGGCCGGCAAAGAAGGCACCGTGATCACCGTGGACTATGCGCCGGGGGCCGCATCCGACCAGCACTTCCATCCGGGCTCGGTGTTCGCCTACGTCTTGGAGGGAGCCGTGATCTCTCAATTAGCGGGAGAACAGCCCGTGACCTATACGAAAGGGCAAAGCTGGTATGAGTCTCCCAAGAAACCACATGTCGTCTCCAAGAACGCGAGCACGACCGAACCGGCCAAGCTGCTGGTGTTTCTGCTGTCACAGGAGAGCGAGTCGCTCGTAATGCCGATGAAATAACCCAACAGCGGGAAGTGAACCAATCTGTGGTACCTGAAGCACATGCCTCATCGGGCCGCTGAACGGAGGATCTATGATGCAGCATAAGGACCGTTCCAACACAGCCGATCGCGCGGTGGGCGCTTCCTCTTCAGCGGAGACTTTGAAATGGGATGATGTGGTCCGTTTGGCTCGTCACGGCAATCCTCCGCCGACGCGCCGAGTTGAGAAGACGGATGCGCAGTGGCGCGCACTCCTCACCGACGAACAATTCCGCATTACACGTCTGAAGGGGACTGAGCGGGCACATAGCTCGGACATGTGTCGGCTGTTCGAGCCAGGACAATATCAGTGTCTCTGCTGTGATACGGTGCTGTTCGATGCGGTAGGCAAATATCAAAGCCATTCCGGCTGGCCCAGTTTTACCCAACCCGTGGCGGCGGGCGTGATCGCCTATCACCAGGACGACAGCCATGGCATGCGCCGGATCGAGACGACGTGTAATGTATGCGATGCTCATCTCGGCCATGTGTTTCCGGATGGGCCTGAACCGAGCGGGTTACGGTTCTGTATCAATGCCCTCTCGTTGCAGAAGGCTGAGAGTCGATCTGCCTGAAACAGACGACTTCCGACGCAGGGACAGGCGCACGACGAAAGGAGTATTTCCGTGAGCCGAACTGAAACAGCGATATTGGCTGGCGGTTGTTTCTGGGGGATGCAGGATCTCATCCGCAAGCTCCCCGGCGTGCTTTCTACACGCGTTGGCTACAGCGGCGGTGACGTGCCGAATGCCACCTATCGTCACCATGGGACACATGCGGAAGCCATCGAGGTCGTGTTCGACCCGGACGCGCTGGCGTTTCGTAGCGTACTGGAAGTGTTTTTCCAAATCCACGATCCTACGACAGTAGACCGTCAGGGTAACGATCGGGGAACATCATACCGATCGGGGATTTACTACACCTCGGAGACCCAACGCATGGTGGCAGAAGAGACGATCGCCGATGTTAACGCGTCGGGGCTATGGCCGGGCAAAGTGGTCACAGAGGTGCGGCCAGCCGGTCCGTTCTGGCAGGCGGAACTGGAGCATCAGGACTATCTTGAACGATATCCGGACGGATATACCTGTCACTATGCGAGACCCAACTGGAAGTTACCACGGCGGGCCTGAATTGCAACGCCCTTGCTGCACGCGCTGCTCTACGAGCTTGCAGATGATAAATCTGGCCCACGCCACGACGGTGGCCGTTTTGGTATCTCATGGTACCCACGAATATGTCCGAGGGCAAAGTTGTACAGGTAGCAGTAAAACCCTTCAGATAAGAAGGAGGTTGGCATGAGCGTTCGGACTGTAGCTGAAAAATTCATGGAGCTGTGCAGCAAGGGAAAGCACTTCGAGTTTATGCACACGATGTACGCGCCGGATATGGTCTCAGTCGAAGGCGACGGCAAGGAAACCGTCGGCAAGGAGCCGGTCATCCGCAAGTCCGAGGTCTTTCAAGGCAACAACGCCATCCACAGCCAAGACCTCCGCGGGCCGTTCTTCTGCGGCGACGCCAACGCGAACTCCGGCCGCTTCGCCGTTTACAGCTCGATCGAGTTCTCCCCCAAAGCCGGCGGCGAGGTTTGACTTCGTCTGTGAAAAGGGGCATGGCTGTGCTCCCATCCCGTTCGATGATCAGAAAATCGCAGAGATTCAGAAGGCAGACCTTCGCTGTAGTAAGAAGTAAGGATGTCCGGGGGAGAGAAATGAGAGACTCTGCTATTCCTAAAGTATCTCTTGAGTTTTCGGCTTCCAATTGCGTGCCACAATGAGACAGTTTCCCAAGGCTTTGATATACTCGTCTCAAGCATTCATTCAGGAGAAGGTATGGCCAAGCCAGCCTACCCAGGACTCGTACTAGTACCTCCCAGCGATCGACAGATCTTGAGACGTCGACTGGCCCGTCTGGCTTTTCTCATCATTGCTGCGACTTCTTATGCGTTGGCGTTCACGGATTGGCTTCCCTTATCCGGCAACAAGCCGGACTGCCAAACGGCTAGTGACGATAGAGAATTTCCCGATTCTCGTGAGGAGTGTGCCCAACCTGATCTGTCCGTCACCGAGGCGCAACCCGGTGAGAGTGAGTCCATTGGCGTCGAGCTTACGGCCTATCACGATGATCCTGCAAACGGCTCCTCAGGTCGTACGATGGTCCCCCCGGATAGGAACGGATCGGCAAAGAGGCAGACGGCCGCTACGGCAGCCTCACACCCGCATCCCGATGCCCGCTTAGCTCAACAGGGCGATGCGTTTGCCCAGTATCGCCTCGGCCGATTTCTCGCGCAGCGTGGTGAACCACACGCGCGGGAGTCCGTGCATTGGTACAGAAAAGCCTCTGACGGTCTCCGCCGGTTGGCCGAGACCGGAAACGGACAAGCGATGTACGTGCTCGGCGTGATGAACGCATTCGGGCGCGGAATAGAGAGGGACACAGAGGAAGCTCGGCGGTGGCTGACGCAGGCCGTTGAACACAAAGTGGAAGACGCTCGTCCGGTCCTCGCGCGTCTAGAGCAACGTCGGGATGCCAAGCCAAGAGATGCTCAGCCAAAGGTTGCCGAGCCGAGGGTTGCCGACCCAAGGGATACCAAGCCAGCGGATGCCAGACAAACGGATGCCAAGCCAAGGGACGCCGAGCCAAAGTATGCCGAGCCAAGCCTGCAGGCGCAAGCACGGGTCGAGAGGGTCAGACATGAAAATTGACGATAGGTGAGAGCCAGAATAGCGCCAGGAACCCATCCCGCCCAGCCGTACTCTGAATAGACCGCCTCCGGCGCCTCCAAGTCTCCGACGTCTCCTCCTATTACAGGGCTAGCTCAGGCTGGTTTTCCTAATTGACCACCACCATTTTCCCACAGCAATTCTCCGAACTTCATACCCGCCTTTGTTGAGACTCCATCCGAGTCGGTCTAACCCCTAAATCCTGTTACCGCTTTTTCCCGTGTGCATTACGATCCGATTTGTGCCAAGCTTTGTAAAAACGTAACGGCCATTCTGTGTGTCAAGGCGCGGACATAGAAAGGAGGGTGGCTATGGCAACCTCAAACAATCCCATATTGGTGACTGGAGCCACGGGTCAGCAGGGTGGAGCTGTCGCGAGAGCGCTCCTCGCCAAGGGGCAGAAGGTTCGCGTGATGACGAGGCATCCGGAGAAGGCGGCGGCGCTGGCGAAGGCCGGGGCCGAGGTTGTCCAAGGCGATCTGACCAACCAGGCGGTCTTGCAACTGGTGTTGCGAGGCATGAATGGAGTGTTTGCCATGTCGACTCCGTTCGAGGCCGGCATGGACGCGGAGGTGCGTCAGGGGATCATGCTGGCGGATGCAGCCAAGCAAGCAGGCGTCACGCACTATGTCTATACGTCGGTCGGGAGCGCACATCGCCATACCGGCATTCCACACTTTGAGAGCAAGTGGAAGGTGGAGCAGCACATTCAAAAGATTGGATTGCCCGCGACCATTCTGCGGCCTGTCTGGTTCATGGACAATTTCACTACCTTTGCGAAACCTTCGACGGAGGGAGTCATCACGTTGCCCATGAAGACGTCCAGGAAGCTGGCGATGGTCGCACTCAAGGACATCGGAGCGTTCAGTGTGGCGGCGTTCATGCGTCCGAAGGATTTTATCGGCCAAGCCATCGACCTGGCGGGCGATGAACTTACCATACCCGAGGTTGCTGCCCTCTTAACTAAAACCGTGGGGCGACCCATCCGCTTTCAAGAGTTTCCGCTGGACCAGGCCGAGGGCGCACTGGGCCACGACTTCGCCGTGATGTTCCGCTGGTTCGACGAAGTCGGCTACGCGATCGACATTCCCAAACTGACGCAGCAATTCGGCATTCCGCTCGCCACGTTTGCCGAGTGGGCCAAGACGATTGAGTGGGGGAGGGTCAGCCCGACAACATGACCTGCCGGATATCATTTTCTTAGTGAGTGGCGGAGAAAAGGGCGCCGGGAGTCTGTGTCGGAACGCCTCGGACGCGCTCGCGCAGCCCTGGTCTATGCAGCAGTTATTCTTGAAGTGATTCTTGAGTTTTCGGCCTCCAATTGCGTGCCAGCAATTGGGCTTCGGCGATTTGAGTCGGAGTCATGTCGAACGCAAGCCGATCCCGCCATTTCGCGCCCTCGCCATAGCCGTTGGCGGCCGCCAGGTTATACCACCGGTGCGCTTGCACGATATCTCTGGCTACCGCGCGCGCCTTGTCATAATAGGTGCCGATGGTAAACATCGCCTGTCCGTGGCCCTGATCGGCCGCAAGGCGGCACCAACGCAAGGCCTCGTGGTAATCCTGCGGCATGCCTCGTCCGATGTCCGACAGCACACAGAGCCTATAGAACGCATCGACATGCCGTTGCATGGCAGCCAAGCGATACCAGTAGACGGCTTCTCTGGGGTCAAGCGGCATGGCGCGCTCATAGCGCAGGCCAAGCCTGTACTGGTCCTCAGCGTTTCCTTGCTCGGCCATGGCACGCGACTCATCGATTTTTGTCACGAGGTCGTGGACATTCACGTAGGGTGACTTCGGCTGATTGATACAGCCAGGCAGGGCACCCAGCGCGATCATCAGGGCGAGTCGTCGCAAGGCGGTTGTCATGATCGTGTCTCCTCTCATGCTCGGACCAATTATCTTCGAAGTCTGAAACACTATCCACTGGAAAAGGAGCGGCTTTATCCCACCATGAATCCGGAACTGCTTGTCTTTCGCGAGACACTGAGCTGACACAACCATGCCCCACAATAGCCTGTCCTCATTTCTGTATCGCGAGATTGTGGAGTTGATTCACTCGTACCGGTGAGCGAACCGAATACGCACATTGACTTTTCATACCCTGGCATCTAGACTCCTCGACGCTTTCACGTAGGACCATGGATCAAGAATCCCTCACTCAAATCCAGCGGATCATCACTGCGGCGACCGACACGCTCCGGGGGGAGCTTGCGGACGCGAAGCGACACTCGGGTGTTCTGACGGAAGGGCTCCGGCACGAACTTCAACTTGTTGCTGAAGGATTTCAGATGCACCTCGACCGGCGCCATGCCGATGATCGATCCTTCCTCGAACAGGAATTCCGTGAAACCCGCGCACTTATCCAACTCTCATATGGTCAGATTCAAGAGCGTGTAGAGCGGTTGGAGCAACGTGTTCGTACTATCGAACAGCATCTCGGCCTGACCATTCAATAGCATCCTGTCACATCCACCACGACACCTTGTTTTCATCGACCGGCTGCGTCGAATAAAAGAGGCAGGGGGATTGGTCGCCATACCTCGCGGTCAGTGTGCATCAGCCCGGGCTTTGCCCCAGAACAGGTAGTGAACGTATATCTGATAGGCCAGAGCGAGCGCAAAACCGATTCCGAACCAGGCGAATCCGGCTGTTAACCCATAGGAATCGGTAGCGGCGTTGAATACCGTGAGACTGAGCGCCGGATCGGTCGTCGAAACCAGAAGATGGGGATACATGCCGAACCCAACGCTGGCGAGCATCATCAGAATAAAGAGGCTGGAGGTGAGAAAGGCGGCCGTATCGCGCTGCCGGCAACGGAGGTACAGGCTGGTTCCGAGTGCGAAGACGCCGCTTAACGGCACGAGGTATTCCATCGGGTGGCCGGCGAAGTTGAGGCGCAGACTCGGCTGGACGAACGGGACTGCAATCACGGTGAGCAACGTGCATCCGGCTGAGACCCAACCCATGACCGATGCGGTTGAGGCGGTCCGCCGATGGAGGCCGCCTTCCGTTTTCATCGCGAGATAATTCGCGCCGTGGAAGGCCAGGATCGACGCACTCGTCGCTCCCGTCAGCACGGTGAACCAATCCAGGATGCCCGGCTCCGGTCCGGTCAGAAAATCCGTCCAGAGCGGGACGAAGAAATACCCGTCACGATTCAATGGGACACCACGAATCAGATTGCCCAGCGCGGCGCCGAAGACGACGGCCAGCAGCAAACTGGCGGCGGTGAAAGCCGCGTCCCATCCCTGCTTCCACAGCGCATGATTCACGTGCGATCGCAATTCCAGCGCGAGGCCGCGAAAGATGAGCAGCCACAACACGAGGATCAGGGCCAGATAAAACCCGCTGAATCCCGCCGCGTAGGCTTTTGGATAGGCGAAGAACAGGACGGCGGCGGCTGTAATCAACCAGACTTCGTTCCCGTTCCACACCGGCCCGATGGAGGCGAGGGCCGTTCGCCGTTCCGCCTCGGTCCGGGCCACGAAGGGATAGACCATGCCGACACCGAAGTCGAAACCGTCCAGAACAACGTAGACGGCCAGCATCAGCGTGACGATGACAAACCACACGGTCTCCATCAGAGGGGCATTCCTTTCACGCTCCATGTGCCGATTGCGGCCCGGCCGGGGCAGGACCGTGTCGAATCGTTTCACCGATCAGAAACAGAAACAGCACGCCGAGCAACAGATAGAGTCCCACGAACCCGATCAGGGTAAACAGCGCATTTCCCGAGTGGACGAGCGGAGACGTGCCGTCAGCCGTGCGCAGCAAGCCGTACACGAGCCAGGGCTGCCGGCCCAGTTCGGCCGTCATCCAGCCGGCGGATGTGGCGATGTAGGGGAACGGCGCGGAGAGCATCAACAGCCACAACAGCCAGTTGGCTCTGAACAACCGGCCGCGCCAAAGCCAGAACAGCGCCAGTCCCATGACGGAGAGGAGAATCGTCCCCAATCCGGCCATAACGTGATACGCGTAGTACAGGAGCGGCAGGTTATCCGGCCACTCCTCGCGGGGAAACGCATCGAGCCCTTTCACCTTGGCGTAGAGTTCATCGTAGATGAGGATGCTCAGCGCGCCGGGGATCTCGATCGGGTTGTCGATCGTCATCGTTTCAAGATTGGGCTGCCCGATCAGATAGAGGCTGGCTCCACGCTCTGTCGCAAAGAGCCCTTCAAACGCTGCGCCCTTGACGGGCTGGTGTTCGAAGACCTGCCTGGCGTTTCCATGGCCGGTTGGAAAAATCATCAGCGCAGAGGCGATCGCGCCGGCGACCACGCCGGTCCGCAAGAAGGTCTTCGCATAGGGCACGTGCCGGCCGGACAAGAGATAGAAAGAACCCACCGCCGCCATCACACACGACGCCGTCACGACTGCCGCGGTCATCGTGTGCGTGAATTGCCAGAACAACCAGGGATTCGTGAGCAGCCCGGTGAGGCTGTCGACGAACACCCGGCCGTCCTCTCCCACCTGGTACGCGACCGGGTGCTGCATCCACGCATTCGTGGCCAGGACGAAGTAGCCGGAGAGCCACGAACCCAGGAAGAGCATCAGGGCGGCACACCATTGCACCCCCCGGCTGAATCGTTTTCTGAACAGCAACACGCCGAGAAACGATGATTCCAGGAAAAACGCGAAGACCCCCTCCATGGCGAGTGTTTGGCCGATGACCCCGCCTGCGAAATTGGAAAACCTGGCCCAGTTTGTGCCGAACTGAAATTCGAGCGGGATGCCGGTCACGACGCCGAAGCCGAAGTTCAAGGCGAAGATGACCGTCCAAAACTCCGAGGCCTGCTGATAATGTTCATCACCGGTTGCGAGAGCCCGGCTGCGCAGATAGAGGAGCAGCAGGGCCAGGCCCATCGTCAATTGCGGAAAAAAATAGTGAAAGGTGGCGGTGAACGCAAATTGGAGACGGTCGTACAGCAGTGCGCTGGCCATAAATTTTCTTCCAGATTGTGCACGGCAAGGAACGGCAACAGCCTTCGCACTGCAATGTCGCCGGAATCCCAACGCTCTCACACCATAACCGATAAGAGACGGAAAAGGGGAGACGGAAAAGGGGACCGACTGAGCTACCCCCGATTCCGTAGACACCCCCGAAGGGGGACAGGGTTCTGGGTTTCAAACTGCTCGGGACTGACATAGCCGAGCGTCTGGTGTAGTCGTTGCCGATTATAAAACACTTCAATGAACT
>Ga0214472_10000355_pt1 | contig 57816 bp, 59 predicted proteins | sample RVTome_6_FD_207662 | JGI IMG/M metagenome (GOLD analysis project Ga0214472, IMG submission 207662) | Soil microbial communities from uranium-contaminated site in the Upper Colorado River Basin, Wyoming, United States - RVT140D175 | ecosystem: Environmental > Terrestrial > Soil > Contaminated >...
CCATGGCCCTCATGGTGAAAGCCACGAGGTGTGTGGGCGGTCTGGAAGCAAGGGCGGTGATCATCGTGCCCAACACCGCCGGCGCTAAAAATCTCCGCGCGGGGCCCTGGAGCCCGCACGAGACCGGGTACCCTTGCCGGGGCCCCGCGGTTTGTGCGCGATCCCCGAAAAGTGGATACCGCTTTTCGGACAAGGATCACGCCAAGGAACAGTGCGCGACCTCCGAGCGTTTCGGACAAGGATCGCGCCAAGGAAATACAGCAAGCCCACGGGCGGAGACGCCGCGTGGCCGATCGGGTGCGCCTCCATGGACGGAATCGGAATTCCCCAAACCACATCGCAGACAAATCCCCGCGTCCGCCGGCCGGTGCGCACGGAAGACGAACTCCGCCGCCATCATGGCTACCGGGCACTCGCGCATTTCGACGGCCGCTGGCACCTGTGCATCGCCGCCTGCCGCCGGCACGGCACCTGCAGCGGCGGCGCGCGCGGAACGTTCCTGCGCCGCGGCCGGCCGCGTTGCTGGCGACCCGCCGACGAGGCCGAAATGCCGAAGCCGATTCATTCTGGGGCACCCGCCCTGCCGGTCGAACCGATCTCGCCGTCGCCGTCGCCGCAGCCTGTTTGCGAAAGGCAGGAACCGCCTCACCTTCCGGATTGGGAGCAAATCCCGGAACCGCCGAAGACGATCCGCGCGACTGTTGTCCATCCGGCATCGCTCCGTGCGGATTCGCGTCCGGAGAACGATCCGGCTTCCGCGATTCTCGAATTGCTGCGCCACCCGCTCGACGACGACGCCAAGAAAGAATTAAAGGTGCAGCTCGCCGCCCTGCGCGAACAGGGCGCGCTCATGCGCGCCCGCTCCGAGGCGCTGGCCGAACAGCGCCGCCGGGAGCGGAAGGGATGAGGCAGTGGACGTTGATTTCTCCACTCGCGGTCTGCGGGACTCACACTTCTGTCGTCAGCGAGGTGGTGGGCGTTGCCCCCACCCTCGGCGTCATCCCGATGTTCGCAGGAAAGGCCGGCGTTGCCCCCACGCTCCGTCATCCCGGCCGCTACTGCGAGCCGGGATCCATTGGCATCTACCGCGAACGGATGACTGGCGTGGGGTTGCGCCTGCGCTTCTTGCATTTCTCCTACGAGTTGACAGGCCATTGGACCCCGGTTTGCATGGCAACCGGGGTGACGTCAGAGTTTGGGGCAGTGCCCTGTGGCGGCGAGGCGCGCCCCTCCCCCCACTGCCGCCGCAATTGGAGACAATCGTGAACCCCTCAACCATCAAGGGAGGACACCATGAGCGTTGCCCGCGTCACCGAGATCATTTCCTCGTCGTCGAAGAGCTTCGAGGACGCCGTCGAGAGCGGCATCAAGCGCGCCTGCGAGACGCTGAAGAACGTCGAGGGCGCCTGGGTCCAGGACCAGAAGGTCGTGGTCAAGAATTCCAGGATCACAGAATACCGCGTCAACCTCAAGGTGACGTTCATCCTGAAGGATTGAGGGGTGTGTTTCCCCTCATCCTGAGGTGCGAGGCCCAAGGGGCCGAGCCTCGAAGGACGAGGGGAAACGCGCACGCATTTGCCGTTCTCCGCAAACCCGTTGCAGGCCCGGGCCGCCGCGCTGCCTATTAGCAAATATTAGAATAAACTTGAATATTTCGCGGTCGATTCAGGCAAATGCGGCGCAAAAGCGGCCGATTCGACCGGCAAAATGGAAATATTTTCTCATTGCGCTGCACCATGAACGAATTGGCTGCTTTTTCAGCGCGTTGGACTTGGTTGATAATGTGTGAAACGCCCGCTTGCCGCGCCGCGGCTTGAAAAACCGGTTGACGGCCCCAATTCGCTACCTAGACTTTGGTCTCAGCGGTGGAATACCAGCCGCGGAAACACCTGGGAGAAACGCGATGACGCTTACGCACACCGTGAATATCCTGATGTTTTGCGCAGCCTTTGCATTTGTCGGCGCGCTCGTAGTGGGGATCCTGTAGTTCGCGCGTAAACGCGAAGCCCCATCTTACGCACACCGAGGCAACGACACCAAACCGCGACCCGCCCGTGACCAACGGGCGGGTTTTCGATTCTCTCAGGAAGCTGCTTTCAGCACCGCCGCTTCGGCGGTCTGCGCATGCGGCCTGAGGCCGAGCAGATGGCAGATCGCGTAGGCGAGATCGGCCCGGTTCATCGTGTAGAAATGGAAGTCGCGCACGCCGCGCTCGATCAGGTCGTTGACCTGTTCGGCGGCGATCGCCGACGCAACAAGCGCGCGCGTCTGCGAATCGGTTTCCAGCCCCTCGAAGCGATCGGCGAGCCAGGCCGGAACATGCGCGCCGCAGCGCGCGGCGAATCCGGCGACCTTGGCGAAATCGTGCACCGGCAAGATTCCCGGCACGACCGGAACGTAAATGCCGGCGCGGCGCACGCGTTCGACATAGGCTTCGTAGACGTCGTTGTCGTAGAAGAACTGCGTGATCGCGCGCGTCGCGCCGTTGTCGACCTTGCGCTTCAGCATCTCGATGTCGGTGGCGAAGTCCGGGCTTTGCGGATGCTTTTCCGGATAGGCGGCAACGAAGATGTCGAAACCGCCGCGCTGCTGAATCGCGCCGGCGAGTTCGGCCGCGTTTTCGTAGCCGTCCGGATGCGGCTTGTAGGGTGCGTTCGGTCCGGCCGAAGGATCGCCGCGCAAGGCGACGATGCGGTTCAGGCCGGCCTTGGCGTAATCCTCGATTACCGCGTCGACCTGGCCGCGCGTCGCTTCGACGCAGGTCAAATGTCCGGCGACCGCAACCGAAGTTTCCCGCGCGATGCGCGAAACGGTGGCAAGCGTGCGCTCGCGCGTCGAGCCGCCTGCACCGTAAGTCACGGACACGAAATCCGGCTGCAACGGCGCCAGCCGCGACAGCGTTTCCCACAGCATCGTCGCAAGCCGGTCACTGGCCGGCGGGAAGAACTCGAAGGATACGCGCAGCCGCATGTCGGCGGCCGGCCGGCGCGAAAACGCTGCAGCCATCAGGCGGACTCCCGCTGGGTTTCGTCGCCGGCGATTTCGACGCGCGGATCGCGCGCCAGCCACAGCGTGACCGTCAGTTTCGGCGCGCCGGTCGATTCGCCGCCGGACTTGTGCCCGCTCTCTGATTTGGGCGTAATATCGATCGTCTCGACGAGATCGAGCCCGGCAGCACTGAGCCATTCGCCGACCTGCGCATGGCCAAAGCCGAGCCGGATATGCTGGTGGCGCTCGCGCAGGAATTCCATTTCGTGCGGCGCGAAGTCGACGATCAGCAATCGCCCGCCGGGGGCGAGCGCGCGGGCGGCCTGGCGGATCGCGCCAGCCGGATCGGCGAGATAGTGCAGCACCTGGTGCAGGCTCACCAGGTCGTACTGGCCGGCCGGAACCGGCAGCAGGTAGATGTCGCCCTGGCGCACCTGCACTCTGCTGAGGCCGGCGCGGTCGAGATTGGCCCGCGCCATCGCGAGCATGTCGCGGCTCATGTCGATGCCGGTCGCGCGCCGGTAAAGCGGCGCGAACAGTTCGAGCAGGCGTCCGGTGCCGGTGCCGAGATCGAGCATCGCCTGGAACGGCTTGGCGCCGACCAGTTCGACCATCGCGGCCTCGACCTGCTCGTCGTCGGCGTGGAGCGAGCGGATCGCGTCCCACGACGCGGCGTTGGCGGAGAAATAGGCGGCCGCCTGTTCGGATCGGCGCCGGCGCACCGCCTCGAGCCGCTCGCGATCGAGTAGGATCTGCGGATCGTCCTTGCGGATGCGGCCGGTCAGCAATTCGGCGATTTCGGCGCCGGCGCCCGAATCGGCGGCGCGGAAATACGCCCACGCGCCCTCCTGGTTGCGCTCGACCAGGCCCGCTTCGCCGAGCAGGCGCAAATGCCGCGACAGCCGCGGCTGCGACTGGCCGAGGATTTCGATGAGATCGCTGACGGTGAGATCCGCCTGCGACAGCAACGCCAGCAGGCGCAATCGCGTCGGCTCGCCTGCGGCGCGCAGGATTTCCACGATTTCGTCCAGCGACAGCGGCGGGCGATGCAGCATGGGTTCCTCGAAAATCAGATAAAGATATCTTTATATGATTACGCCGACGCTGGCAATCCGGAAATTCCGGTCGTGGCGCGGTTCATGCGCGGTTGCCGATCTTCCCTGCGCTGCGGCACATGCTACGAAGTCCGGTAAACTTGCGACGAGCCGCCCGATGCCGCGTCCCGCGACCACTTCGCGCCAGAAGGCAATCGCACGCAGCCTTCGCGTGCTGGCGCCACGGATTCCGCTTGCCGATTTCAATGCTGTGTTGCAGATCGCGATCGCCGGGCATTTGCGACATCTGCCGCCGTCGATCGCGGCGAGCCAGGCGCTGGCGAGCCAGGTTCGCCACGCCCACACCGAATACGACCGGCTGCTCGAAGAAGGCTATGATCGCGAATCGGCGCGCCATTTCGTGCTCGACGCGATGAATGACGTGTTGGCGCGCTGGGGCGCCTCACCGATCGCGCCGGAGGAATCCGGATGAACTTTCCAATCATTCGCTTTTCGGTAGAACAGGCTTCCCTCGACACGCGCTTGCCGCGCGCCAAATGATCAGGAACTTTTCACCTCAACGTTCTGACCGGGGCAATTGCATGTCAGCCATCGAAAAAATCGCGCTCGGCGCATTTCCGATCACGCACAAATGGCCACCGAAAAATCCGGATGTGCTGCAGCTCTATTCGCTGCCGACGCCGAACGGCATCAAGGTCTCGGCGATGCTGGAAGAAACCGGCCTGCCCTATGAGCCGCATCTGGTTTCGTTTTCGACCAACGACCAGATGAGCCCGGAATTCCTCTCGCTCAATCCCAACAACAAGATTCCCGCGATCATCGATCCGAACGGGCCGGGCCGCAAGCCGCTGCCGCTCTGGGAATCGGGCGCGATCCTGCTCTATCTCGGCGAGAAGACCGGCAAGTTCCTGTCGAAGGATCCGGCCGAACGCTACCGGACGATCCAGTGGCTGATGTTCCAGATGGGCGGCATCGGCCCGTTCTTCGGCCAGGTCGGCTTCTTCTACAAATTCGCCGGCAAGGACTACGAGGACAAGCGCCCGCTGCAGCGCTATCTCGACGAATCGAAACGCCTGCTCGGCGTGCTCGACGGTCGCCTCGAAGGCCGCGATTTCATCATGGGCAAGGACTACACGATTGCCGATATCGCAAGCTGGCCGTGGGTGCGTGGGCTGGTCGGCTTTTATGGCGCCGGCGCCGAGGTCGAATTCGACAAATTCGTCAATGTCGGCCGCTGGCTTGAAGCTTGCGCCAACCGCCCGGCGAGCCTGAAGGCGATCAACATCCCGAAGCGGGATTGAAGGCGAAACGTCCGAGCTTTACTCGGACAATTGACGCTCGGTGCCGTTACCTGCTTCGAGTTCCACGATGCTCTCGGCAAGCCGCGCGGCATTGGCGGGACTCGCCAGCAAATGCCGAGTTTCTGCGAGCGATGCGGCGGCAAGATTCTTCGTCATCGTCGGGCTTGTCCCCGGCCTTGGATCAAGTCCGGGGTCCATTCCGTTTCCTCTCGGCAAGGTTGGCTTTTTCATACGATCTCCATCGGACTCCCGGACCGCGTACTATCAAACCGCCATCTGTGGCGAGGCGCAACGGGATGGATCGTCGGGTCACGGCTGCGCCGGCCCGACGATGACGAGAGTGGGGTGCGCCGCTCGCGAATCCGGTATCGTAGCCTGCGCCATTCGACGCCTCGTTTTGCGCTCAAGTTTACCCCGTGATGCCAGCGCAAGCTGGCATCCAGCTTATTCTCGCAATGCCTTAAGCTGGACCCCAGCCTTCGCTGGGGTGACGGAGGAAGGTGACCGAGCAAAAGGCAGACTCAATACACCCAATGCTCCCAAACCCGCACTTTGACCTCGTCGCCCGCTCGCACCACACCCTCGCGTTCGACCCAGGCGACGAGGCCGCGCTTCATTTTCGCGGCGTCCTTGAAGGCCAGCGCCAGGTCGGTGCGCGTGAAATCGGGCTTGCCGTCGACCATGACCGGCTTGGCGCCGACCTGTTCGGCGATCGATCCGCCGGCGATCCGGCACGGCCCGTTATTGCCGTCGATGCGCAATGTCGCGCCGCTCGGGAAGAAAAGCAGCGTCCGCGACGGCAGGAAGGTCATCGCCGGGATGCCTTCGAGCACGAGATTAGCGCCGATCCAGCCCGGCTCGATCCGTGTCAGGCCCATGTTGGCGGCGATCTCGGCCAGTTCCTCAACCGACAGGATCGACACCTGGCGCTCGTTGCGCATCTCGGTGTCGCGTGGGTACCACGGCTCGCGGCTTCCGGAAGGCCGCGTCAGGCCGGCATGAAAATCGCCGGAGATGCCCGCATAAGTGAGTCCGATTTCGTCGACCGGCCGTGAGACGAAATCCCGGCCCGCCGCTTGCAATGTCGCGGCGACCTTTCCCGTCAGGTTTCTGGCGGGAACGATCTGGCGGGCAGCGGGCGTGGCGAATTCCGGCTTGTTCATGGGTCTCTCCGTTGGGAAGGCAGAACATAGCCGCAGAACACGATTTGCCCAGTCGGAATTTTCGGAAGATGTTCACATTGCCCAGCGCGATGTTACGCTGTGACAAAAGCGTGAGGAGAAATGTCGATGGCGCGCGAAAAACCGGTCGCACTGAAACTGCCGAAAGCGGAAGTCGCCCTCGACGAGCGCCAGACCAAATACCTGGCGGTCTGCGAGGAAAAGCTCGGCTTCGTGCCGAACGTGCTGCAGGCCTATGCCTGGCACGGCGGCAAGTTCGCCGGCTTCACGCAGATGTACAACGACCTGATGCTGGGCGATTCACCGCTGACGAAACTCGAACGCGAGATGATCGCGGTTACCGTCTCCAGCGCCAACCATTGTTACTATTGCCTGACCGCGCATGGCGCGGCGGTGCGCCAGCTCTCCGGCGATCCGAAACTCGGCGAGCAGATGGTGATGAACTACCGCGCCGCGCGCCTGTCGAAAAAGCAGCGCGCGATGCTCGATTTCGCATGGCGGTTGACGAAGGAGCCGGAAGCGATCGACGAGGCCGACCGGGCGGCGTTGCGCAAGGCCGGCTGGTCTGATCGCGCGATCTTCGACATCGCCGCGGTCGCAAGCTTCTTCAACCTATCGAACCGCTTTGCCGCAGCCACCGACATGCGCCCGAATGACGAATATCATTCGATGGCGCGGTAGGATTACGGGTACCGCGCATCTTGCAGCGGAAGCCAATGGACCCCGGTTTGCATGGCAATCGGGGTGACGCGGTGCAAGGGGTTGCGCCATGCCCTCCCGGGCCAAACGTTCTGATTAGCCGGCGCCCCTTTCGCGGCGTCACCCCGGCCGCTACTGCGAGCCGGGGTCCATTGGCCTCGCGCCAAGTGAATGCGTAGCGCTTCGTGGAGCGGTCCCAATTCCGGGCAAAACTTGCCTACTCTTTCTGTCCCGCAATTCCCGCCGGCGCTGCCCCTCGACAAGCTCGGGAGGGCGCCGATCAAGTCGGCCCATGGAGAGGCAGAAGCAATTACTCCTTCCACCCGAGTTCGCGCGCCACTTCCTCGACCGTCTTCTTGCGATCCGCGGTTCCCGGATGCGTCGACAGCCAGCCGGTCTCGCGCGCGCTCTGGCGGTCACCCATCAGGCGCAACAGCACCGTGACGAATGCCGTCGGGTCGCGCCCTGCCCTGACCATCAGTTCGACACTGCGCCGGTCGGCGTCGGTTTCGAATTCGCGGCTGTAGGACAGCGTCTGCAAGGCGGTGAGCTGGCCGACGACGTCGTCGACGATCTGGCTCGAATCGCCGCCGATGACGCCGAGCATGAACGCGATGCCGGCGACACGATAGATCTGGCGCAGCGAATGCCGGCCCTCGTAATGGCCGATTTCGTGCGCCAGTACGCCGGCAATCTCGTCATCGCTTTTGGCGAGCTTGATCAGTTCGTCGGTGATGACGACGGTGCCGCCCGGTAACGCAACCGCATTGGCGCCGATGCGCTTGCCCTGGCGGAACAGCAGGCGCAAATCCGGCCGCTCCTCGCCGATCGCCTGCTTTAATTCCGCGAACAGGGCCGAGACCTCGTCCTGGCGCGATTGATCGGTTTGCGCCGGCCCGAAAAAGATCCGGTCGACGGTCTGCAGCGCGCCGGCATCCATGGCCGAAAGCACCGCATGTGGCGTGACGTCGGCGGCAAAAGATGCGGCAAGCGGAATGCCCCAGCGATAGAGCGCGGCGAGCAGGCCGATGGTCAGCACGGCGGCGATTGCCGCGACACGCCAGTTGGCTTCGATCCGGTTCAGGAAATGGAAGAAGCCGTGCGGCCGCTCGAGCAATTCTTCGACGCCTGCTTCCGCCGGCGCCTCGAAGGTTGCGCCATCGGCGAACACGATCTTGCGCGGCACTTTGGCGAGATGGTCGCTGACCGATTCGATCCGCGGATGCAGAATATCCTCGCGGCCTTCGACCGACAGGCGCAGTTCGTCGGTGGCACGCCAGATGCGCGCCGGCAGGGCCTTTGCCGAACCCGGCGGAAAATAGCGGCCCTCGATCATCGCGCGTCTTCCGTTGCTGCCGGCCTACAAGCCGAAATCGATGCCCTCGATATCGAAGAACTCGGCCGCCGCGACATTACCTTCCGGCGCCGCCGTTTCGACGATCTCGTCGAGCGTGCCGGCGATCGCGACACTCGTATTCGCCGCCAGATAGCGCCAGGTGCGCACCGCTGCCCATGGCCTGAGCAGCATCAGCGTGAACAGCGAAGCGAACAGGTTCGATACCAGGATCCATGTATAGCGCCTGCGGCCGAGCGTCGACCGCAGCCGGTGGCAGCTGTCGAGCAAGGTCGCGTTATAGGCAATGTTGCGCACGCCGGCGGCATAGAAAATGTAGGCCAGGAATATGCTGGCATAGACGCCGATGAGTGTCGCCACGATCGGAAATGCCGCAAACAGCGTTTGCGGATCGATGTCGTCGGTGACTCCCGTAATCGTCGGCATGACCACCGCGACGCCGCCGCCGGCGGCAAAGCCGATCGCGCCGCTCACCACGGAAACGAGCAGCGCGAACAGGATCGTCATTCCGAGATTGCCGTAAAGCGCCGGCACCGGCGCATCGGTCGCGAACTTCGCCGCGCCGTAGCCGGTGTGCTTGCCGAGATAGTTCGACGACAGTTGCGAAGAGATCGGCGCCAGCAGGCCGGCCGACATCGCCGCCAGGATCGGCATGCCGATGAACACGCCGGCCGCGCCCCAATAGCTGCCGGCGAAATTGAAGCGGACATTGCGGTAGCTGGTCATGCGCGCGGTGAACGCCAGCGACTTGTTGATCACCCAGGGCAGCGCGATCAGGTAGGGAATGAACAGCACGAAGAACAGCGGGTGCAGGTTGACCAGGATATTCAGCAGGATCAGCACGCCGAAGACGACGATACGGCCAATCAGGATCTGCACCGGCCGGGCGTGGTATTCGAAGTTGTGACCGTCGAGCCATGTGTTGCCGTAGAAATAGCGCAGGCGCCGCACCTTCGCCCAGGCGGTGTAGATGCCGACCGTGACGATCGACAGCAGCAAGTTGACGATCCAGATGCCGAAATATTCTTTCGCGTTGCCACTGAAGGAAAATTGCGCGTGGCGGGTTTCGGCGGCGGAAGCGGCAGGCGCGCTGGCGGCGATATCGTTCATGGGCGGCGCTCACAATTGCGTTTGATCGAATCCAGCGCCCCTGCCGGGGAGTGCGAACTTCTAGAAAAATTTCCCGGATCGCACAATCCGGCGACGTCGTTCCGAATTCCGGGTTACTGCGCCTGTTGTGCCAGATCGCGGGCGAACGCGACTGCCTGGCGGTCGCAGCCATGGTCGATCATCCAGCCCAGCACCGCGAGCGCATCATCTTCGGCAACTTCCGCCGGGAGCCGGTGCAGGCTCACCAGCACGCGTTTGCCGGAGGCTCGGATTTCGAACTCCGACAGTTCGGCAATCCTGGCGGCCGGCAGGTCCAGGAAACTGTCGCCCTTCGGCCAGGTCAGTTCCGCGATCCGCTCGCCCTCCCTCTCGAGCGCAATCGCGAGGACCTCGCGGGGATTGTCGCGCCCGATCAGGACTTGCGCGCCACGCGCGCAGCCATTGCCGTCGCGGTCGACGGGAATGGCCCAGGGCTCGATCTTCGGCGCATCCGCCCCACCGGAACCGTCGTTCATGCCGCGCGCGGCGCCGAGCGATTGGGCGTTCTTGTTTTCGCCGGCGAGCAGGCCCGCGACCTTCGCCAGTGCCGAGCGCTTCTGATCGCTCTGCGCGCTGCCGACGCCGTTATCGGTGACGGTGACATTGGCCGGACCGGGCACGGCGTTGACCGTTCCGTCCTCGCCGAGCAGGGTGACGGTGACGCCTTCCGGCACGTCGAGCGTTTCGCTCAATTCCAGGACGCGGCCGGGTTCGAGACCCTGGCTCGCGGGCTCGGCCGAGATGATCACATACTGGCTGGCGGCGAATGCCGGAGCGATTGCGCCGGGCGCAAAGAGGCCGGCAAGAAGTGCGAACAGGAGCGCGTGAGGCCGCATCGGTCCCTCCTATTTCCCCTCCAACACGATTTGCGCCCCAATTTGGCCTTCCGCAAGACGCCGGCGATGGAAAGCGACCAGGCGGTCGCCGGGATGTTCGCGCGAAAGCCGTTCGAACGCCGTGGCCGCGGCGCGCGATTTCCCGGCCATCGCCGCATAGGCCTTGCGATAGGCTTCCAGATAGATCGTCTCCGCCGCGCCCGATTTCAACGGCTCATAGGTGGCAATCCCGGTGCTCCTGCCTTTCACGGTTAAGATTCCGGAAGGACGGAAGAGTTGCGGCGCGGCTTTCGCGACGAATTCCGACACGCAGATCCGGGTGCCGAGATACTTGTTGGCGCCCTCGAGCCGCGCCGCCGTGTTCACGGTATCGCCGATGGCGGTGTAGTCGAAGAAGCGCTCGCCGCCAAAATTGCCGACAATCGCCGGCCCGCCATGCACGCCGATGCGGGTGATGCCGAGCTTGACGCCGTGATTCAACTGCGCCTCGCGGAACGCCTGCGAGAATTCGTCGATGGCGAAGGCGAGCGCCACCGCCTGGCCGGACTGATTCGCCTGCAGCGACGGCGCGCCGAAAAAGCCGACGACGGCGTCGCCGATCACCTTGTCGATGGTGGCGCCATGATCGACGAACAGGTTGCACATGGTGTCGAGATATTCGTTGAGCAATGGCGCGAGCTGCTCCGGTGAAAGCGATTCCGAAAGATTAGTGAAGCCTTCCAGATCGGTGAAGACGCAGGTGACCTCGCGCCGCTCGCCGCCCAGGCGCAGGTGCGAAGGATCGGCGACGATGTCGCGCACGACCGCCGGGCTCACATATTTGCCGAACGCGCTTTCGAGGAACCGCCGCTCGGCCGAATCGCGCCGCCAGCCGAGGAAACTGGCGAGCGCGCCGATGCCGGCAATCGCAAACGTCGGCGCCGCGATCGGCGCCAGCACGGCCCATTGCGCGAAAGCGATTGCCGCAAGCGACCACCAGGCGACCAGCACCGCGATCGCGATCATTGGCTTGGCGACGACCGGGCCGGGCCGGTAGCTCGCCCAGCCGCAGAACCCGGCGGCGACGAGCGTCAGCACCGCCGCGACCGGCCACCAGAGTTCGCGGATGGCCTCGCCGCGCAACAGTTGCGCCAGCGCATGCGCGTGGATCGCAAGGCCCGGCAGCGAGCCGGCCGTGGTTCCGTTGAGCAGCGCGAACGGCGTCGGGTGGCGGTCGTCGTTCGGCAGGTCGACGCCGACCAGCACGAACTTGCCGGCAAACCAGCTTGGCGGCAGCAGCGCCGCCGCGTGCGCCGGATAGGCCGGAAACGCAAACGGTGCTGCTTCCTGCGTCCGGTAATAGACCAGGAGGCCCTCGCCGCGGTCTTCGGCCCGGTCATTGGCCCGATCATTGGCCCGATTATTGGCAATGCCCGCGGCCTGCGCGATCGCCGCCGCAAATCCCGGCCGCCATGCGCCGGCTTCGTTTCGCCCGCCGAAACGCCGGCGCACGACGCCGTCGCCGGGATCGCGCCGCAGCACCGCCAGTCCGCGCCGGGCCGACGGCGCGAAGCCCGCGAAATACTGCGCCTGCTTTTGGCTGAGGCCGTCCGCAAGCTCGGCCGCCGCGATCACCACCGGCGATTTCGCGATTTCGAGCGCCCTGGCGAGCGCGGCGTCCTTTTCGGGCTCGGTTGCTTGGTCGAACAGCAGGTCGATACCGATAGCGCGCGGCCCGCCGGCGTCGATCCGCGCGATCAGGCCGGCAAGGAAGGCGCGGTCGATCGGCGAGCGATACGGGAATTTCGCCAGCGTATCCTCGGTGACGGTGACCAGCACGATGTCGGACGGTTCGGCGGTAAAGGGCGACAGCGCGCTGACCATCAGGTCGCGCGACAGGTTTTCGAGCGGCCGGACGGCGATGAGCGTGGCGACGAGGACGAACGCCGCCGCAAGAATCGCGGCGACGACGCCGCGCAGCGAAAGTTCCGGCAATGGCTTCGAAGCTGGCCCCGTGGATGAATTGGCAGATTTCAAACGCGCCGCCCGCGATTCGGTTGGGTCACGGCGAGGCTAGCATGGAAGCGGCTGGGCTTGGTGGTGGCGAACCGCTGCGGCGAGGCCAATGACAGGATCGATGTGACGGGAGGTGAGACATGGCGACTGACCTGAAGCCGGTCCGCACGGAAGCCGATTACGAGGCCACCCTTGCCGAGGTCGAGCGCCTTTGGGGCGCGAAGAGCGGCACGCCCGAAGGCGACCGGCTCGACGTGCTGGCGACGCTGATCGAGTCTATGAGGCGCAGCATTATCCGATGGACCCGCCCGATCCGATCGAGGCGATTCGTTTTCGTAGCCGACCAGTTGGCCGTTCCGACCTCGTCTAACGATAGACCTCCCGGCGATTGCCGACCCTGATCACGTAAATGGTCAGTCTGCGGTCCTGGATCGCCGCAATGATGCGATAGTCACCGACGCGATACTTCCAATAGCCGGAAAACGGCCCCGCAAGAGCCTCACCATACAGGCGCGGATCATCCGATGGCGCCAATCGCTCGCGAAGGAAGCGGAGGATGCGCTGGCGGTTCACGCCTGACAGGCGGTCGAGTTCCTTCTCGGCCTTCCTGTCAATCGTGATCGTCCACAACCGCTACATCCTTGTCGATATCGGCGTATTTGGCGATGACTTCCTCTAGCGCGACGGTAGGCCCGCCTTCGCTGACGCGCTGCTCGGCGAGATAGATGTCTTCGAGGTCGTCCATATATTCGATCAGGGCCTGCCGGGCGTAGTAGCTCTTTGTCCGGCCAGTTTTTTGAGCCAGATCGTCGAGGCGCTTTTCGATATCGGGCGGCAGGCGCAGGGCGAGCATGGGAAGGACTCCGGATTAGACGCTATACATGTATAACGGGCCGTGGCCAGTGGCAATCCGAGAATTCTGCGTGGTTGCTAATCGCTTGATTCAGATCCATAATTTCCGCCGAATTACGGTCGCACAGTACTGAGACGACAATGGCTTGGTATCTCAATAAATACGAATGCTCGGAGTGCGGAACCGGATGGGAAGATGAATGGTCGTGCATGTGCGACGATGAGTGCCCGAACTGCGGAGCTTCAGATCATTCCCCGGTGGACTCCGATGACATCTCCGCTTTCACAAAATCTGAAACAGACGACAGCTTCAGCATATATTATTCCCCGTCAACCGCTGGGCATCATCCAGATTACGAACTAATGGCGACTGTGAAATATGGAAGCCTCGCCGCTATTCTGGAACAGATAGCGTTAGATTTGTCCAAACCGACATGAAACTCGGATTCGCAGAACCTCAGCGGCATTATGATAGCGGCTCGCAAATAGCGCGCACTTTAACCGAAGCTTGGGTATCCAGTTCATTGTATTGTCCAAATTGCGGCCATCCGCGGTTGAGCCAATTTCGTGCGAATTTGCCGGTCGCCGATTTCTTTTGCACAACATGCAATGATCAATACGAACTGAAAAGCCAAAAGAAAAATTTCGGCAATAAGGTTGCCGATGGCGCCTACGAAACGAAACTGCAAAGACTTCAATCGGATTCGTCGCCGAACCTGATTCTTATGAGTTACGATCCGAACGTGTCAGCGGTTAAGAGCGTGTGCGTTGTTCCGAAACGCTTTTTTGTAACCTCAATTGTTGAAAGGAGAAAGCCACTCGCACCAACAGCAAGGCGCGCAGGTTGGATAGGTTCCAATATCCTTCTCAGTAAAATTCCAAATTCTGGACGGATTTATTTTATTCAAGATGGGATCGTTGCAAACAAGGAAAACTGTCCTCGCCCAATGGCAAAAGACTGCGTTCCTTAACGGCCAATCAACATCTGCCAGAGGTTGGCTTGTCGAAGTGATGAGTTGTGTTGACCGATTGAATGCAGACGGCTTCGAACTCGATGAAGTCTATCGTTTCGAAGGATACCTCGGCAAGCTCTACCCCGGAAACAATAATGTCCGCCCAAAGATCAGGCAGCAGCTCCAATTCTTGCGCAATCACGGGTATCTTGAATTCCTGGGTAACGGGAAATATCGGCTAACTCGATAGCCGAGCCACGCCCCCTACCTCCTCAACCTCTTATACGTCACCCGGTGCGGGTTGACGCTGTCCGGCCCGAGGCGCCTGATCTTGTCGGCTTCGTAGTCCTCGAAATTGCCCTCGAACCATTCGACATGGCTGTCGCCCTCGAAGGCGAGCATGTGGGTGGCGAGGCGATCGAGAAACATGCGGTCGTGGCTGATGATCACGGCGCAGCCGGCGAAATTTTCGAGCGCCTCCTCGAGCGCGCCGAGCGTCTCGGTGTCGAGGTCGTTGGTCGGCTCGTCGAGCAGCAGCACGTTGCCGCCCTCCTTCAGGAGCTTGGCCAGATGCACGCGGTTGCGCTGGCCGCCCGAAAGCGTGCCGACCTTCTGCTGCTGGTCGGCGCCACGAAAGTTGAAGGACGAACAGTATGCGCGGCTGTTGATCTCGTGCTTGCCGAGCTTCAGCACGTCGTTGCCGCCGGAGATTTCCTCCCACACGGTCTTCTCTCCGTTGAGCGTGTCGCGGCTCTGGTCGACATAGGAAAGCCGCACCGAATCGGCGATTCTGACCGTGCCGCCGTCGGGCTTTTCCTGGCCGGTCAGCATGCGGAACAGCGTCGTCTTGCCGGCGCCATTCGGGCCGATGACGCCGACGATGCCGCCCGGCGGCAGTTTGAAGCTCAGATCGTCGATCAAAAGCGTATCGCCATAGCCCTTCGACAGGGTCTCGATGTCGATGACATTGTCGCCGAGCCGCTCGCCGGCCGGAATGACGATCTGGGCGTCGCCCGGTCGCCGGTCGTTGGCCGCGCGCACCAGTTCGTCATAGGCCTTGATGCGAGCCTTCGATTTGGCCTGGCGCGCCTTCGGCGACGACGCGATCCAGTCCTTCTCGCGGCTTAGTACCTTCTGGCGCGCCGCCTCTTCGCGGCCCTCCTGGCTCATGCGCTTGGCCTTGGCTTCGAGGTAGGCCGAATAATTGCCCTCGTAGGGAATGCCGCGGCCGCGATCGAGTTCGAGGATCCAGCCGGTGACATTGTCGAGGAAATAGCGGTCGTGGGTTACCATCAGCACCGCGCCCGGATATTCGCGCAGGTGCTTTTCGAGCCAGGCGATGGTCTCGGCGTCGAGATGGTTGGTCGGCTCGTCGAGCAGCAGCAGGTCGGGCTTGCGCAGCAATAGCTGGCAGAGCGCGACGCGCCGGCGCTCGCCGCCGGAAAGATTGTCGACGCCCGCTTCTCCCGGTGGGCAGCCGAGCGCTTCCATCGCCATCTCGACCTGGCTGTCGAGATCCCACAGGTTCTGGCTGTCGATGGCGTCCTGGAGTTTTGAAGCCTCGTCGGCCGTCTCGTCGGAATAGTTCATCATCAGTTCGTTGTAGCGGTCGAGGATTGCCTTTTTTGCCGCGACGCCCTGCATGACATTGCCGTGGACGTTGAGCGCCGGGTCGAGCTGCGGCTCCTGCGGCAGGAAGCCGGCGACCGCGCCTTCGGCAAGCCAGGCTTCGCCGGTGAATTCCTTGTCGAGCCCGGCCATGATCCTCAGCACGGTCGATTTGCCCGAGCCGTTCGGGCCGAGAATGCCGATCTTGGCTTCGGGATAAAACGACAAATGGATGTTTTCGAGCACCTTCTTGGCGCCGTAGGCCTTGGTCAGGCCGGACATGTGATAGATGAACTGGCGTGCCACGCGCGCGAGCCTTTCCTTGCAAACCGGGAGGGAGGAAACGGGCTTATAGGGGTTTGCTCGGCAAAACGGAACGGCAAAAGCACGCAAAGTCCGGGTTTGCGGGAACTGCGGCAATCGGTCATTGTGCCAGCGAAGTTCGCAGCCACGAAAAGCGAGGGGCGAGCCGGGTTTAGCGCAGCGCCTCGTGATCGATCCGCAAAACGCGCAAGCCGTTGCCGCCGTTATCGCCGACATCGGCGAGGCCGGGCCAGCTCTTCCCGCCAGCGAGCGCCAGATATAGCGGCGCGCCATCGAGTTCGTTCGGCAACGGCCGGGCGCAGACCGCGACATAGTCGAATGGCGCCAGGGCTTTGCGCCGCACGTCTGCCTCGCGCGTCGTGAATGCCTGCGCCATGCGGCGGATTCCCGGTGCGGCCCGGTGGAACGGCAGCGCCGCGACGGAGTGCCCGGAGGCAGATTCCGCAATCGGCATCGACAAGCCCAGCGGCGCCATGATCTTGCCGGGCGCGAGCATCGACAGCACCGAGAAATCTGCGCCGTCGCACCGGTCCCACCTCATGAAGTCAACGGCATCATAACGGCGTGCTTGAGCCGGCACAGCGGCCAGCAACAAACCGGCCAGCACGGCCGGCAACGCGATGCCTACCGCCAGCGGCTTCGCCGTAGCGCCGCGCGGCGCGCCGATCAGCAACGGCAGCAGCAGCGGTACAAAAGCGGGAAGGAAACGCATGAAGCGGAACTCGACGACCGTGAGCAGCAGGGCCGAGACGCCTACGCACCAGACCAGAACGGCCGGCAGCATTTCGCGCCGACGCATGGCGACAATCCGTGGCAGGCTCCCAGCCAATATGGAAGCTGCGAGGCACAGCTGGGCGAGGGCGTCATAGCGGCGCGTCTCCAGAAGCATCCGGATGCCTTTTTCCTGTTCAACTCTGCCGAGCCAGAAAGCGTGCGAAACCGCGTCGACCATGCTGAAGGGCCCAGCTAGGCACTGAGAAAACGCAACGGCAAGGCACGCGACAAGCACACCGGCCGCAACACCGAGCAAGGCAAGCCGCGTGATCGGGCCAGAAATGGCAAACATGCGTGTGCCAGTCGCGGCTAGAACCGCTCCTCCGAACGCTGTCGCTGCAATCCAGGGCGCCGACCAAGCATCGCAGGCTGCCTGCACCATTGCCGCCGGTCCGATCAGCATCAGGCCGGCGAGCGGCGCCGCTGCCGCCATCGCCACTCCGCCTGCCGAAAGCTGTCGACGGGCCTCCTCATTGCCCAAGATCGCGGCGATCGCATGGACGCCGAACGCGGCGACGATGAAAGGCACACATTCGAGCCCCACGGCGACTGAAAGGGTTGCAGCGACGCCGGCCAGCGCGCCACCGCGCCAGCCGGGCTGACACAATCCCGCCAGCATCGCGACCATCAATACCAATTGAGCATTGTGATGATCGGTCAGCGCCGGCGAGAACTGCCAGATCGCGTAGGTCATCGCGAGTGCCGCCACCGCCAGCGCAAGAGGTAAGAGTCCGCCGCCGATTCGGCGCATGATGATGACACAGAAGATGCAAAAGCCTGCCAGCATAAGTGGTGGCCAGATATGGATTGCCACTGCAATCGCCCGGCTGACGCCGAAGAACGGGCTCAATGATTCAGCAATCAGCGCGTAGGGAAGATCGACCAGCCGCGACCATGGCGAGACATAAGGCGCGGGCATGGCGATGACCGCCAGCGTGCGATCAAACCATTCGCCGTCCGCCAACAGATCGCGAATCTGCAATATCCGCATCCGGTCGTCGATATCGGCAAAGTAGACCTGTCCGTCCGCCAGATCGGCGCCGATCAGGATCAGCCCGAATATCCAGAACAACAACCATGAGGGCATGGCGCCAATGCGCCCCAAGGCGACCTGTCTTGCCTGCACGGCCCTTGCCACTTCGTTGTCAGGCTTTGCGGACGGATTGGATCTGACTTGGGCGAATTCCATCAACTTGAAGCGTTTTCGACGAACTCATCGGGGCCAAATTCTCAGTAATCCGCAGTGGAAACTTGCAGCCTGAATATTTGCCAAGCGTGAAGATAGCGTGAACAGCAAGAATAGAGCGCAGTTCCCGCCGGATCGATCAGCGACCGGATCGATCCTCCCGATAATCGGGCGCCTAGGTCGATTCCGCACCCGCTTAGCCTTTCTTTAAGCACCGCAAGGTTATCGCTGAGGGTGATGTACGCGGCGGAATTCGAACGGATGGCGATCTGGTGAGTGGCGAAAAGAACTCTCGCTCGGCAATGTTGAACTTAAATTCCCTACTGCTTCTGTTCGCAGCGGGCGTGGTTCCCAACATCTTCTTCTTTTCCGCCAGTGTGTTCTTTCTCGCGGAGCGTATGATTTCGCCGCTTCTTTATGTCGTGGCGGCGCTGGTGATGATCTTTGTCTCGCCGATTGTTGGTTGGGTGGCCTTTATCCTCGTTGCAGCGACCGATCTCGGACTCATAATCCTGTACGCATTCCATTTGCCGCTTCCGCTGGCGCTCGATTCGCTGAAATACATCGCCTCGATCGATATCCGCGCCTCCCTGCTCTATGTCGCCATTCTCAGCGTCGTAACGGCCACAACCTCAATCTCGGCCTACCTGATCCAGCGCCACCGCGAGCGGTTCCGCTTGGCCTCGCCGACGCCAGTCGTGATGCTGGCATTGGCGCTGTTCGCCTACGACCGGGTCTATACCTTCCCCCATTTCCAGATCGAGCCCGCCAGGTTCGAAAGCGCGCGCACGCTGTCTGGCCTCACCGAGACCAGGATAATTGCAAACGGCAGGAATTTGCTCATCGTGATGGTCGAGGGTCTGGGCGCCTTTGCCGATCCGTCCGACCGCCAGATCTTCGAGATGGCGCTACGCAAGGATTTGCCGACGGGCCGCTTCGCATTCCACACCGGCACAACCGCCTACAAGGGATCGACCACGGGTGCAGCCGCGCGCGAGCTGTGCGGCGAGTGGGCGGACTATTTGAAGTACCTCGGCGGCGGCGACTATGACTGCCTCCCCAGAACGCTCGCCAGGGCCGGGTACAGGACGATCGCCTATCACGGCTTTTCCTCAAGCATGTTCGAGCGCGCGCGCTGGTATCCCGATATCGGATTCACCGAACTCCAGTTCCCAGATACATTGCTTCGAGACCATGGCGCCGAGCTCGACCGGCGTTGCGGCAGTGTATTCACTGGCCTGTGCGACGACCAGCTCGGCCACGTGATTCATGCCCGCTTGGTGGACAAGCCGGACGAACCGAAGATGATTTACTGGCTGACGCTCAACAGCCACGTGCCCTTCGTTGCCGAAAAAGGTGGGAGGCTCGGCTGCGATCAACCGCAGCCGCGTATCGACGACCGCACAGTTTGCCATCTCTCCGAGATCTGGCTGGATGTGTTCGACAGGGTCAATGAAATGGCCGCCGATCCGAAGCTTCCGCCGACCGATATCCTCATCGTTGGCGATCACCACACGCCGCTGTGGCGCCGTTCGGCGAAGAACAAGTTCACCTTGGGTCGTGTTGACTGGTTCCTGCTGTCGGATCGCCGCGAAAGCGGACACAGGCTCCGCCTCTCCGAATCCGCGGCCATGTAGAGCACGACGGCGTCGATCGCATCGCTACGATTTTGGGCAGGCCCGACCCTCCCGACCCGACCATCTGTGAGTGCAGCCCTGCAGACGCCAGTCAATGCCGACTGGACAGCGACCGATGAAGCTGTTTGATGGTTGTGCCAATCGATGAGGCGAGGAATGGCAGAACAATCATCGCGCTTGCCGTGCGGCTTTATGACAGCAACTCGCAAATCTCGGTCGGGGCTGCACTGGCCTGGACGGCGGTCACCGGGAGCATTTTGACCGTGCTTGGCGGCACGCTGCATGAACGAGCTCACGGCACCTCAGCATCCGCCCGAATCCGACTGTGGGATGGCCCAAATCCGCCGGCTGATTCAGGCCATGGGCGCCCATGACCGATGGCCGGTTCGCCGAAGGCGATTGCGCGTCGATGAAATCGGCTGTGCGATCGAGTTCTCCGGGCAGGAGACCTACGACGCGACCGCACCGGCGAACGTCCGGACATGACCGCTTTCGCCGCCTTCCCGATTCCCTCTCCCACAGGCGCTTCGCTGCACGTCTATTCGCGCCTGCCCAAGGGCTGGCCGCGCGCCGTCGTCCAGACCAATCACGGCCTTGCCGAACATGCGGCGCGTTACGGCAGGCTCGCCGAATTCCTGGCCAAGCGAGGCTACGCCACCTTCGCCCACGACCATCGCGGCCATGGTGGAACGACCGCGCCGGACGCCAGCCAGGGCGTGTTTGCAAAGGCCGATGGCGGGGACAAGGTCATCGCCGACGTCGCCGCGGTCAACGCGCATATTCGAGAGACCTTGCCCGGCGTTCCGGTCGTCTGCTTCGGCCATTCGATGGGCGCGATTGTCGCGTTATCCTATGTGCTGCGCCATCCCGACACGGTCGCGGCCGCGGCGATCTGGAATTCGAACTTCGACACTGGCCTGCTCTATCAGGCGGGAAAGCTGCTGCTTGCGGCGGAACGGATGTTCAAGGGCTCCGACGCCGTCAGTTCGCTTGCCCCGAAACTGACCTTCCAGACCTACAACAAGGCATTCGCGCCCAATCGCACCGCATTCGACTGGCTGTCGCGCGATGCCGCCGAGGTCGACAAATATGTCGCCGATCCTCTATGCGGCTTCGACGCCTCCGTCGGAATGTGGCTCGACGTGCTGTCGGGCATCGCTTCGACGCACGATACCGCCCGCATCGCGGCGCTGCCGAAACAACTGCCGATGCTTCTACATGCCGGCGGCGCCGATCCGGTCAGCGAACGCGGCAAGGCGATCGAGCGGTTGGCCGCGCGGCTTCGGGCGGCGGGGCTGACCGGCATCGCCGTCCGGACTTGGCCGGACACGCGCCATGAGGGGCTCAACGACATCAACCGCGACGAGATCATGGCCGCCTTCGCCGACTGGCTCGACGAAAGGTTTCCGAAGCATTGATCGTCATGAAACCTTGCCTTTACCACATACCCTGATTCAGCATTCGCTAACGTTGAATGCTTCAATTTGCGGCAATTTCGACCCGCATTTACAAAGTCCTTTAAGTCTTTTGCGCTAGCGTCCCCTCAACAAAAAATGCAGGCGGGGGAACAGGGCGTGAGCACCAAAGTCCTGATCATGGCCGGATTGGCCGTCGCGTTCGGCGCGACGTCTTATTTGGCCGGAAATCGTTGGCTGGAATCGCAGGCCGAAGCGCGGCTCAGCGAGCTCGAAAGCCGCAATCCGGCGTCACCCGTCGAACTCGGTTCGGTGGTGGTTGCCGCCGAGGCATTGCGTTTCGGCCAGAAACTGACCGCCGACAAGCTGAAGCTCGTGCCGTGGCCGAAGGACGCGCTGCCCGAAGGCGCCTTCTCGACCATCGAGGAAGTGATCGCCGACGGCGAACGCAAGGCGATCAAGGGCATCGAACCGGGCGAGCCGGTGCTCGCCGTCAAGCTTACCGGCGAGAACGGCCGCGCCGGCCTCGCCGGCATCATCGCCGACGGCATGCGCGCCGTCACCATTCCCGTCGACATGGTCAACGGCGTCGGCGGCCTCGTGCTGCCCGGCGATCGCGTCGACATCGTGCTGACCCGCCGCGACCGCGAAGAAGGCGAACAGACCGCCAACATCATCATGGAAAACGTCAAGGTCCTGTCGATCGACCAGGAAGCCGATTCGCGCGCCGACGCGGCCAAGATCGCCCAGACCGTTACGCTCGAGACCGACACCGAAGGGGCCCAGAAACTCGCGCTGTCGACCTCGCTTGGCCGACTGTCGCTGCTGTTGCGCAGCGCCGGCGACGACGAGACGGTGCGCTCCGGGGAGCTTTCCGGCAGCGATTTCGACGGCAAGAAGCCGAAGCAGGCTTCAAGCGCGGGCAACAGCTTTGCTTCGTTTTTCAAGGAAGAGAAGAAATTCGCCACGGTGCGCGTCATCCGCGGAGAAAAGGAATTCACCCACACGGTTCCGATCATGCGCGAACCGGAAAACGGCGCCAACGACAAACAATAACAACAAGGGAGGGCCGGAAGGGACGCCGGCCTTGGGCTGATGAACAGGGACAAGAAATTCACGGGGATCGCAAAATTCGCGCGCGGCTTGCTGGCCGCTACCGGTATTGCCATGATCCTGGCCGGCGCGACGCCCTCCGATAGCTGGGCGGAAAACGCGATCACGCTCAGTGCCGCGGGCGCGCCGTATTCGATCAAGATCGCCGCGGCGCAGCCGCGCACGTTCAGCGCCGATGCTTCGTTCAGCGAAATCATCGTCGGCGATCCGGAGATCGCCATCGTCACCCCGCTCACCGATCGCACCTTCTATGTGATCGGTTCCAAGCAGGGCGCCACGGGTGTCGCGCTCTACAATGACGCCAAGCAGCTCGTCGGCACGCTCGATATCGAAGTCGGGCCCGACACGCGCAAGCTCAATCAGGCGCTCGCCGAATCGTTGAAGGATTCCGGCGTGCAGGCCAAGACCGCGAATGGCCGCGTCGTGCTCTCCGGCAAGGCCAGGAACCCGGCCGCCGCCGCCAAGGCGCGCAACATCGCCAAGCAGTTCGACGCCGACGCCATCGATTCGACCCAGGTGGAGGGTTCCACCCAGGTCCAGCTCGAAGTCCGATTCATCGAGGCGTCGCGCCGCAAGGACAAGGAATTCGGCATCGGCCTGTTCGCCAACAAACCCAATCATTTCGCTGCCGGCACAGGCGGCTATATAACCGGCGCCGTCACCAACTCGCTGATTTCGGGCACGTTGCCCTTCGGCCAGGTCATCGGCAACCTGCTTACTCATGGCCTCAGCGTCGACGTTCTGGTCCAGGCGCTGGAGCAGAAGGGCGTCGCCCGCAGGCTCGCCGAGCCGAACCTGGTCGCGCTGTCGGGCGACACCGCCAGCTTCCTGGCCGGCGGCGAATTTCCGGTGCCGGTTGCCGCCGACGACGGGCGGGTCTCGGTCGAATTCAAGAAATTCGGCGTCGGTCTCGATTTCACGCCGACCGTTCTCGAAAACGGCCTGATCAATCTCCAGATCGCGCCGGAAGTGAGCCAGATCGATCCGACGACCTCGGTCCGCTTCAACGACATCGAGATCCCGGGCCTGGTGGTGCGCCGCGCCAAGACGACGGTTGAATTGCGCGACGGCCAGAGCTTCGTGCTCGCTGGCCTGCTGCAATCGACCGGCAACTACGACCTGCGCAAATTCCCGTGGCTCGGTGACATTCCGATCCTGGGAGCACTGTTCCGCTCGTCGTCCTACCGGAAGTCGGAAACCGATCTCGTAATCATCGTCACGCCGCGCCTGGTCCACCCGCTGGCGCCGGGCGCGCGCATCGCCTCGCCGCTCGATTCGGCTGCGCCGCCCAACGACGTCGACCTGTTCTGGAGGGGCAAGACCGAAATCAGCCGCGCCAACCTGCGCCGCCTCGCGCACGCCCAGTCGGGCGAGCCGAAGGTCGGCCATGTGATCGACTATTGAGCGCGAAGATGACGGCCAAGGCAGGAATTGGGGACACAACCATGTCGACAGTTTTCAGAATCGCAACCGTCGCGGCGCTCGCGGCATCGCTCGGCGGATGCCAGCAATATCTCGCACGCCAGGACTTCATCGAACCCTATACCGGCGACGCCGTACGCCAGAACCTCGCGGTACAGACGCCTGATCCGTGGCCGCGCGCCGCCTACCATACCCACATCCCGACCGACGGCTATCGCCAGGGCAACGCGATCAAGAAATACCGCAGCTATGGCGAGGAAGTGCCGGCACAACAACTGCAACCGCTTCAACTGGTTGTTCCACAGCAATAGCGCGAAACGAATTCTCGCAGGGGGGCGACGATGGGTGAGGATGCTGCAGAGAAAATGAAACTTGCTCTGGTTACCAAGGACGCCGAGCTTGCGGCGATGGCGAAGGGCGCAATTCGCGCAACCGAGAAATTGGCCTTTGTCGTATTCGAGAAGGATATCAAGGAAGTCACCAGTGAGGTCCGCGACCTCGCCTGCGACGCCCTGATCGTCGACATCGACGCCAGCAATGTCCAGGACTTCGAGGCCTTGCAGAAAGTCAGGCGCAGCGCCGGTCCGAATTGCGTGCTGCTGGTCGTGACCTCGAATTTCTCGCCGGCCGCCGCCCGCATCCTGATCCAGCTCAAGGTGCACGACTTCCTGATCAAGCCGCTGCAGACTTCCGATTTCGTGCGCGCCTGCAACAACGCGCTGACGCGCCCGGGCGAGGAGGCTCAGGTCGAACCGCAATTCCTGTCGTTCATGCCGGCTTCCGGTGGCGTCGGCACTACCATAATGGCGCTGGAGAGCGCACAGATTCTGAACAAGCTCGGCAGCAAGGCCGGCCGCACCACCTGCGTCGTCGACCTCAACTTTCAGCTTGGTTCCTGCGCCGAGTATCTCGATATCGAGCCGCGCTTCGACATCAAGGAGATCGAGAACGCGCCGGAACGCCTCGATCGGCAATTGCTCGACGTGATGCTGTCTCGTCATCCGACCGGACTTTCACTGATCGCCGCGCCGCTGCAGCCAAGCGAGATGCGCTCCTTCAAGTCGGCTCTGGTCGTCCGCCTCCTGGATCTGGTCTCGGCCTATTTCGACAATGTCGTCATCGACATGCCGCGAATCTGGTTTCCCTGGACCGACGCCGTGATCATGGGTTCGAACCGGCTGTTCGTCGTTTCCGACATGACGGTTCCCTCGATCCGGCACGCGAAGCGGCTGATCGACGCGATCAAGCCGAAGATCGGCAAGCAGGTCACCGCCGGCGTTCTCGTAAACCGGCTCGAGCGCCGCAACAACACCTCCGGCCTGAACCAGTCGGATGTCGAATCGGCGCTCGGGAAGAATTTCATCGGCGGTATTCCGAACAACTACCGCCTGGTGCGCGACGCCGTCGATCGCGGCGTGCCGCTCGAGGAGATCGAGGCCGGGAACAATGTCACCATGGCGCTTACCGAAATCATCGCGCCCGGTCGCAAAGCCGGGGACAAGGCGAAGCAAGCCGGCGGCCTGTTCGGCTTCGGACGCAAATTGCTGACGCGTAAGGCGGGCTGACTGCGGGGACATCGAGGATGAACCGTTTTTCGGCGCTTGCCGCCGCCCAGGAAGAAATCGATATTTTTGCCGACGAGGCGCCGGCGCCGAAACCGCAAGCCCGGCCGGCGCCGGCCGCGGCACAGGCCGAGCCGGAGCCGCCTGCTCCGGCACCGGCTGCAAAGCCTGCCGCGCCGGTATCGCAGGCAAGGGAAAAGATCCTCGACGCCAAGGTCATCCTGCATCGCAAGATGCTGGAGGAATTCAATCTCGTCGCGCTCGAGAAATTGCCACGCAAGCAGTTGTGGGCCGAAATTCACAAATTCGTCTCAAGCTATGTCGCCAAGGAACGTCTCGCCCTCAACAATGCAGAACTGGACGAGTTTGTCGGAACCATTGTCGACGAGATGACCGGCCTCGGCCCGCTCGAAGCGATGATGCGCAACCCGGACATTTCCGACATCCTGATCAACGGCCACAAGAACTGCTTTGCCGAGATCCGCGGCGTGCTGCAGCCGGTGGAGATCCCGTTCAAGGACGAGGCCCATCTGCTGCGCGTCGTCAACAAGATCGTGGCGGCGGTCGGCCGCCGGATCGACGAATCGAACCCGATGTGCGACGCTCGCATGGCCGACGGCTCGCGCTTCAATGCCGCGATTCGACCGGTCGCGATCGACGGGCCGTTGGTTTCGATCCGCAAATTTTCCAAGAACAAGCTCAGTCTCGACAAGCTGACCGAATTCAACGCGCTGGCGCCGCAGATGTCACTGATGCTGAAGCACGCCGTGGCGTGCCGCATGACGACATTGATTTCCGGCGGCACCGGCACCGGCAAGACGACGATGCTGAACGCGCTTTCGGCCTATATTTCGCCGAAGGAACGCGTGTTGACGATTGAGGACGCGGCCGAACTGGCGCTTCAAATTCCACATGTCGGGCGCATGGAGACCCGTCCGGCCAGCAACGAAGGCACCGGCGAGATTCGCCAGCGCGATCTCGTCAAGAACGCGCTGCGCATGCGCCCGGACCGCGTGATCCTCGGCGAATGCCGCGGCGAGGAAGCGTTCGACATGTTGCAGGCGATGAATACCGGTCACGAGGGTTCGATGGCGACGATTCACGCCAACACGCCCCGCGATGCGATCTCGCGCCTGGAACAGATGCTCGGCATGACCGGCATGCCGATGACGGTCGCCTCCATCCGCAGCCAGATCGCCAGCGCCATACACCTGATCGTGCAGTTGACGCGTCTGTCCGACGGCCAGCGCAAGATCACCTCGATCGCCGAAGTCACCGGCATGGAAGGCGACGTCGTTCAGATGCAGGAAATCTTCAAGTTCCGCCGTACGGGCACCGGACCCAGCAACGAGATCGTCGGACATTTCGAGGCGACCGGCGTGCGGCCGCGTTTCCTGGAACATTTGATCGCCATGGGCATCAACATTCCCGGCGAGATCTTCGAACCCGGGATTCCGCTGAAATGAGCGATTTCGGGCCGATCCACCTGTTCTACATTTCGGCGGTGCTGTCGGCGGTGCTGTTTGTCGAGGCCGCTTATGTCCTGTTTGCGACCAACTCGTCGAAGCGCAACCGGATCAACCGGCGCATGGCGTTGTCGGAGCAGAAGGTCTCGCAAAAGGAAATCCTCGTCCAGCTGCGCAAGGAGCGCGGGCTCGACGAAGATGGCAAGTTCGTGTTGTCGGCCGCATGGCTGAACCGCCTGATTGTCCAGGCCGGGATCACCTCCGGCCTCGGCAGGGTCGCTGCATGGTATGCCGGATTCCTGGCATTCGTGGTCCTCTTCACCCTCTTCCTCACGCGCTCGGTGATGGTGACGGCTGCAGTGCTTCCGATCGCGGCAATCTTCGTGCCGTTCATGTTCCTGCGCATGCGCCGCAACGGCAAACTCAACCGGTTCGGCAAGCAGCTGCCGGAAGCCATCGACCTGATCACCCGCAGCCTGAAAGCCGGCCACCCGGTACCGGTTGCCATTTCCATGGTCGCTCGCGAAATGCCGGACCCGATCGGAACCGAATTCGGCATGGTCGCCGACGAAGTCACCTACGGCTCGGACCTCGTGACCGCGCTCGGCAACATGTACGAGCGCGTCGGCCATCCCGACCTGCCGCTGCTGGTTTCCTCGGTATCGATCCAGTCTTCGACCGGCGGCAATCTGCGCGAAATTCTCGACGGTCTGTCGAAGGTCGTTCGCGACCGTCTGAAGATGAAGGCGAAGGTCAGGGCGATCTCGGCCGAAGGCCGCATGTCGGCCATTTTCCTGTCGGCGATGCCGGTGATCCTGTTCATCGTATTGCTGATGCTGATCCCCGACTACTATGGCGGCATCTGGGAATACCGCCAGACCTATATCGGGTTCGGCGGACTGATCTTCTGGCTTGTCTCCGGCAACCTGCTGATCATGAAGATGGTGAGTTTCAAGGTGTAGCGATGCCGGAGCTTGCGTCTCTGTCCAATCCGGCTCTCCTGGCGAGCGTGACCACCGCCGTGGTCATGTTCGGCCTGATGTTCTATTTCATGCAGGATCGGTCCGAAAAGCGCGCGCGTTCGGACATCCGCAAACGCCTCGATATCAACCAGCCGCAGAAAAAGACCGACGAGCCCGTCGTGCAGAAGCCGAAGGGCGGCGCCCGCGACGCCGCGCGCAAACTGGCAGCGCGCGCCAACGATTTCTATTCGCACTCCGATCCGAAGAACCAGCGCAAGATTCGTATGCAACTCATGCAGGCCGGATACATGCATCCGGGTGCGCTCGGCTATTTTCTCGCGACGCGGATTGGCCTCGGCATCGCCGGCGCCGTGATCGGGGGCATCGTTGTATTTGCTTTTTTTGTCGACTGGCCGATCGCCAAGAAATTGACCGGGCTGTTGCTGGCTGCAACCGTCGGCTATTTCCTGCCGAACTATCACCTCTCCAGTCGCGCCAAGAAACTGCGACAGGAAAATCGCGCCGGGTTTCCCGATGTCATGGACCTGATGATCGTGGCTGCCGAAGCCGGGCTGACGATGGAAGCCTCCATCGAGCGAATCGCCAAGGAAATCTCGCGCACCTATCCGATGCTGTCGAACCAGCTGGCGCTTGCCGCCATCGAGATCCGCGCCGGTCGCCCGCTTGACCAGGCGCTGCGCGCCTTCGGCGAACGTCTTGGGCTGGACGAGGTCCAGGGCTTCGCCACGATGATCCAGCAATCCAAGGAACTCGGCACTTCGATTGCCGACGCGCTGCGGGTCTATAGCGACGAAATGCGTCACAAGCGCATGATGATGGCCGAAGAAAAAGCCTATGCGCTGCCGGCCAAACTGTCGATTCCGGTAACCGCCTTCATCCTTCCGATCGTCATCGGCATTGCAGTGCTGCCGACGGCGATCCGCATGATGAACCAATAGGCGCATTAACCTTTCGTTAACCATGCCGGAAACTCGGCCGGATGCGTCCGAGCGGCATTAATCTTTGGCCACTAGGCTTGCCCCAGATAGGGACAACGAGGGGCTCGGGGACGACGATGGACCGGCTAGCACGCACTTGCGCCACGATTGCGGTTGTCTGCCTGCCCCTGGCGGGCTGCAGCAGCGCCGGACTGTCGACAAACGGGATCGATGTGACGACGACGCAAGCGCTCGGTGGCGACAGCCACGGCAACCGGATCGCCGACAACGACCTGACATTGCCCTGGTCGAACCAGGCAAGCCTCGACGGCGACCAGTCGAATCGGTTCCTGGAACTTGGCCGCGAGAACTTCCGCGACGGCAATTACGGCAATGCCGAACTGAACTTCCGCAAGGCCGTCGAAATCCGGACCGACAGCGTCCCTGCCTGGCTTGGCCTTGCCGCCGCCTATGACCAGCTCGGGCGGTTCGACCTTGCCGATCGCGCCTATGACCAGCTGTTGAAGCTGAAGCCGAATGACGCGAAAGTCCTCAACAATCGCGGCTATTCCTACATGTTGCGCGGCGACTACGCCAAGGCGAAGTCCCATTTCAACAACGCCCAGAAGCTCGACCCGTCGCTCGAGGAAGTCCAGGGCAATCTCGCGCTGCTCGAGAAGGTACGCAAATCCTAGCAGCACAGGGTGTGGCTGCCGCGGCGTTACCGCCGAAATAATCGCCGCCATTCGCATACGGAACTGCGCCCTGCGCCTGCGAACTCGATCGCCACTTCGGCCGCTGCGACATTAAGCAAGCAGTAGGCATAGAAGCAAAAACCGTGCGGTAGCATAGCCTTAACCAGCCCGGTTAATCGCCCCGCAATTCAATTATCTTATCGTGGGACCGCTCGATCGCGGGGGGCGGTCTCACAGATGATCTCCACCTTTGTCGGCATCAAGGAAGTGCGCATCAAGCGCACGAATAACCATGCGCATGAAGCAACAGGAGAGGACTATGAACAAACTCGCCAAATATGCCGCGGTTGCGGCTTTGGCCTCGGCGGCCGTAGTTCCGGCCACCGTAGCAGGGGCTGCTACCGCCAACATTCCGTTCGGCGGATCGGTCGCCAACACGTGCGTCATCAACGTTGGCTCCTCGGGCACGCTGGCCGTGAACGTCAACTATGACGTGCTCGGTTCAGAGGAAGCCGGCGGCGCAGCTGGCACTGCCGATGTTCTTGCCACCGGCGCCGGCTTTAACCTGAGCGCCGATGCTCCGGCAGCGTTCTCGGTGGCGCCGGCGACAGGCAACGACAACGTCCTGTTCGAGGCCAATTATTCGTCCACGGGCGCCAACAACATTCCGCAGACCGACGGCGCGACCGCGACCGCGCTGGCCCGCGGCATGAACGCGGTGAACGTCAACATGTCCGGCACCAAGACGGTTGCCGGCGAAACCTTCGAAGCCGGCGCCTACGCCGCAGAAGTAGTGCTGCGCTGCGAATAAACCTCATCAAAAGGAAAGGCACAGTCGTATCATGATCAAGAAAATCACCACTTCGGCGTTTCTCTCGTTCACGGTCGGTTGTGCCTTTTCCATGGCCCTGGCGCAGGGCGAAGCCCGCGCCCAGGCCATGTCCCCCATGCGGGGTGAGGTTCGCAGTTTCACAGACTCGTTTGCGCTGAAGGTTTATCCGGCCAATCCGTACGAGCATCGCATTAGGATCGAGGTCAGGGTCTACGACCAGGATTTTCGTCCGGTGACGGCCCTCGTTTCGCCGAATGTGTTCACGCTGGGCGGCCGTTTCGCGCGTCCGGTTACCGTGATCGTACCGTTTGAAGGCCAGAAATTCCGCAAAGTCAGAGTCTGTACCGAAGCCGTGCCGTTTCCAGGGGCGAGAAACAAAACAACAATAAAGGCGCAGGTATGTGGGAAGTTCATAGGGGAGCGCGTCGGGTAGCGGTAGGGATCGTGACCGCGCTGGCATGCACCGTCGGGGCTAACACCGCGTCGGCGGAAAACACGGTGATCAACCAGAACATTTCCGGGTTCAACCTTCCGGGCGTGCAGATGCCACAGGGGCATGATGAAGTACGCGCCGCGGACGGAACGACCTGCCGCTCGGCCGTTTCGGGCTCCGGCGCCTATATCGATGTAGGCGTGATCGGCAATCCGGAGCAGGATGCCGTTGCGCGGAGCTTCTCCGCTTATGGCCGCCTGGTCGTGCCTTTGGGCCGCAGCGGTCCCCGGCTCGACTGCTCGCTCCTCTACGATCTTGAAGTGCAACGCCTGGCATTGGAACTCAAGCTTTCGCAGATGGGCTTGAACCGCGGTATCGCGCCGATTTCCGAGGAAATTTCGACCGATCCCTCGGCGGACATCGCGCAGGCCTCGCTGGAAGACGACGAGGCGACCGCGGATGAAACCGGGGAGCCGGCCCAGAAAGTCGCCGGCCTGAAATCCGAGGAAAAATCGGCGGCCCAGGCGATAAAGCAGGCGCCGCCCAAGAAAGTCGTCAAGACGGTCAAGTGGGCCGACGAAGGCTGGACGACGGACGGCCGCAGGGAAAACTGATGCGTTCGGCCGCGGGCATATCGATCTCCGGCACGCGGGTAGTGCGCTCGGTTCCGACGCAGCGCTTGGCCGCGGCAACGGCGTTCGCCGTCTGCATTTTTGCGGCGAGCGCGGCCGCGCAGGTTGCGCCACCGCAAGTTGTCGAAGACGTGCTCGACGAGGCTTTTACGGCCGCCGCGGCTCCCGCGAACCGCCACTATTGCGCGATCATGCTCGTCCAGGAGGGGCAGATCCGGCCCAACGCCGAAAATACCGAGCTTACGTCTCGCGCTTATGGCGGGCAGCCCGGCGAGGCCGACATCATCACCACCAATGGCTCCTACGCGCTTTCGATCGATCCGGTACTGGGTTTTGCGTCCGCGCCGAATGGCGCAGCGGTCGGAACGACATTCCTGTCGACGTTCAGCGGCAGCGGCGCCACCGGCTTTTCCGAAACCCCCGGCACCATCCCGGTTCGCGTGAAAAACGGCACGACGCGCGTGCTCGTGAATTTCCATGCGTCGAATTCTGAAAATGGCTTCCCTGCCGGCGCCTACCAGGCCGATGTCACGCTGCGGTGCGAGTGATGGGGGAGCCGCCGCAAGCGATTCGGCACCGGTGCTGGCGCCAGGCGCCGGCGCTGGCGGCGTTGGCGCTGTCGGTGTTGTCGGCCGATCTTTCGCGGGCAGCGCAGGGCGACGTCCCGTTCCAGGGCAGCGTGACCGAACCTAATGCCTGCACGATCATCGTCGACCAGGGCGGCACGATGATCCCGACCGCGGACGCCACGCAAATGAGTTCGTCCTTCGCCGGTGGCGTTCCCGGTATCGCCCGCATATTCTCGTTTGCCAATTACTGGATTTCCGTGGATGCGCCGGCATTCTTCGATACGGCGCCGCCTGACGGCTTCACCGGCGTCACGTTCGCTGCGACATATTCAGGTCAGAGCATCTTTCGCGGCCGCACTTTCACCGAGCGCCCCGGCAGCAGCCTGGTGCGCTTGCGCGGAGGTTTTTCGATCACTCAGGTGACCGTCAACCTGACAGCAACCAAACCGGACACGTTTCCGGCAGGAAACTATCTCGCCCAAGCGACAGTGCGCTGCGAATAGCGGCTATCCGGGCGACTTCACCTTCTCCAGAACCTGGGTCCAGTTGATCCGGCCGTTGGTGATCTCTTCCTTGATCGTCACGCCGAGCTCGGGAGAAAACCAGACGAAATGGCGCATGTCCGGGAATTCGTTGGCCGGCAGCGGCAAGCGCACCTTCATTGCCCGGAATTCGCCAGCCGGCAGCCTGATTGTTTCCATGCGGATCACTTCGACGACCCCGCCGCCTTCGCTGACCTTGTTGTCGCGATGCGACATCGACTGCCACTGGCTGAGCCATTTGTCACCCGGTTTCATCGGAAAGCGGTAGCGCTCCTCCACCGGCTTGAAGGTCACGACCGCCTTGTCCTCGCCGTCGCGATAGCCCTTCAGCGCGTAGTTTGCGGCATCGTGATAGGCGTAGAGTTTTTCCCTTCCGCCGACGGCAGCAAGCCGCACATACTCCGACGTGCCGATGCGCTGGACCGGATCGACGCGAAACGCGGTCTTGGAAGGCAAGGTCGCCCAGTTGTTGCGATAATGCAGGATAGTGCCGGGTTTTGGCGGGACGTAGGCGACGATTTCGTCGCCATTCACCTGCGCGCCGCCCTTCGTGCCTGCACCCGCCTTATTGCCATTGCTCGAGACCGCGCCGGTGGCGATCGGGTCCGATTCGCCCGGCGCGCCGTCGTCTGCAGCACCCAGCACCGTGTCGCGCGGCGGCAGTTCCAGGTTCCTGCGCTGCTGGCCGGCCTCCGAGATCGTCTGGTCGAGGCTCGCCTGCTGGGTCTGACAGCTGGACAGTGCCAATGCCATCGCCGAAACGGAAACGCAGGCGAGAAGATGCAGACCACGGCTCTTGCCGTTCCATGGACCATCGGCTCGCCGCGATTGCAGCAAGTGTCGACGGACTGACGCAGCCGTCCGGTATCGCATGACGGAATTGCCCCCCCGAGGTGCAGATCCTGCAATTGGCAAGCTTGACCGCGCGCGGTTAAGATTTCCTGAAATGGCAGCCGGCGCTTGCCCGCGCCGATATCCACTTTGTCCACAAGCCGCCACGGAGTTTCGCCTTTACAGCCACCACCGGCTGCGACAGCATATGCGTGTGAGGTTCTTGGTTTCGCAGGAAGCCAACCGGTGAAACCGGGGACAAAAAAACTCACGCCGTGCCGCAGGGGTCCAGGTTTGCCGGCAATTGAACAGGGGCTCTCCGGAAGCGGAAGGCGCGCGGCAAAGTCGATCCGGCGGACGCGATCGCCGGAACGGCGCCGATGAAGCGAGCAACGGCGGCAATACCGTTAGTTCGTATCTGCTTGGGTTTTCGGTTCGCGAAACGCCGAAGATCCGAACGGGAAAGCAGCAGGAGATCCTGCGAACGCGGAAGCAAAATGGAATCTTCGGAATCCGGATTGCTTTGGCGAACAAGGGGCCGGCTGCTGCGGGCAAAGCGAGGCATTCGCGGTCGGCGCAAGCCGATAGTGGACAAGCACGCAGAGGCCCGAACGGGGAGGCGCTGACGCAAGTCAGCGTCTTTCTGTTTTTTGGCTAGACCGTCCAGTAGCTGAAATGCCGCCGCGCGAGCTCGGGATCGAACAACTTGCGCAGGTCGACTACCGGCGCGCGCCGCGGCGCCAGCGCGGCCAGGCGGAACACGTCGAACTCCTCGCGGAACGCATCGTGGGCGGCGGCGACGACCACCGCGTCATACGGCGCGAAATCCTCCGCGCGATCGAGAACGACCGCGCCGCGCCCGCCTTCGTATTCGCCCGCGCTTGCCACCGGATCGTAGGAATAGACGTCGGCGCCACGAGCCCAGAGCGAATCCATGACCGCGAAGGATTTGGAATCGCGAGTGTCCGGGCAATTGTCCTTGAACGAACGTCCGAGCACGAGCACGCGAAAGCCGCAAAGATCGCGCGCCTGCGGCGCGAGCATGGCATGGAGCTTGTCGGCAACAAAGTTCGCCGTGCGCTCGTTGACGGATCGCGCCGCGGCGACGATGTCCATCGCCAGTCCATGCGCCCGCCCGGCATTCAGCAGGTGGAAGGGATCGCCCGTCAGCGATCTCCCGCCGACAAGCCCCGGGAAATATGCCTGGAAATTCCATTTGGCGCCGGCCGCGGCGACAACTTCGCTGACGCGGATGTCGAGAGCGTCGAACAACTGCATCATTTCGTTGATCAGCGCGATGTTGACGTCCCGCTGCACCGTCTCCAGAACCCTGGCAGCCTCGGCGGCCCGGATCGACGTGGCCTGAAAGACGGACTCACCGACGATGCGCGCATAGAGGCGGGCGAGGAAGTCAGCGGCTGCCGGCGAAGAACCGGCCACGATTTTCCTGGCATCGTCGCTGCGGCGCGCTGGCTGCGCAAACCCGGCCCATTCGGGCGAATAACCGACATGAAAATCGCCATACAGGCGCATGCCCGAAAACTTCTCGAGTTGCGGAATGCAGCGATCCTCGGTGGTACCCGGCGCGAAGGTCCCTTCGAATACGACAACGCCGCCGCGCTTCATGTTTTCGGCGACGGTCCGGGTCGCGGCCAGCAAGCCGGCTTCATCGGCCTTGTGATCGTGGCGAAACTGCACCGGCACGCAAACGAAAATGACATCGGCTTCGACAAGGCATTCCGGATCGGCGCCGAAGCGCAATTTCGGCGCTTCCTGTTTGCGGTCTTCGAGAAAGCGCGCAGAATCTTCGAGCCTTTGCGGATCGCGATCGTACCCGTAGACCGTGCCCGAGTTCGCGAATGCGGATGCGAGCGCGAGGCCGGTCTGGCCGAGGCCAACCACGGCGATGGATGCATCCGTTGCTTTTGGCAGCGCGGCGCTTTGCGCCATGTCCAAGCAGCGATCGACGAACGGGCTGGCCGCCACTGCGAAATTCATGTTCCGCCCCCCAGGTGGCTATGGTCCGGGAACACCCCGATCCACGGGCGCAAGGCTAGCGCCGGGCGAATAAGAATTGCTTGACGGGCCCAGGCCCATCGCCAATCTTGGTTAGCGCAGCGTCAACGCGACGAGACCGGACGCCCCCGTTCGCCGGACCACCATCGGCTGTATTCGAATTACATAGTGGAATCAGTTGGTTGCACTCGGCAATGCGGTGCGTTCGATTCACGTGGCGGCCGGAGCCGTCACGGACACCCGAGTCGATTCCACCGATCTGGACAATTTTATCCTCCGCCGAAATCCCGACTTAAGCTGCACGCGATAAGTGTGTTCGGTGCACACGGCGACTCCTGCCGTGCCATCGCATCAGGTTTGGGGGAAGTGCTTATGTCCCTGAAAAAATTCAGCCGGTTCCTCCGGGATTCGAGCGGCAATTACGCGATCATGTTCGCGGTGGCGGCGTTTCCGATCATGGGTACCGTCGCCCTTGCAGTCGACTATTCCAATCTCGAACGTCACCGCGCCGCCGTCCAGCACAGCATGGATGCCGCAGCGCTTGCGACGGCAAAACAATTTTCGGCGGGCACGATTGGTGACGCCCTGCAGGCATATGCCGAGGATTTCTTCCTCGCCAACCTGCCGGACTTTGTCGAGCCCAGCAAAGTGTCGATCCAGGTCAGCCTGGTCGATGTGCAAACGTTTGACAGTAATGGTCAGCCGCAGATCGTCAAGACGGTCAACATCGACGGCAGCCTTCGCTACGACACGTTCATCGCGCCGATCGTCGGCCATGATTTTTTTGACGTCGGCATGCTGTCGCAGGTGGCCTTGGGTAATGTGACGGTTGAGGTCGCCCTGGTGATGGACAATTCCGGTTCGATGGCGTGGAACAACCGGATCAATCTCGCGAAATCGACGGCCAAGAGCCTGATCGACACGGTCTACAACGCCGCCTCGAGTTCCAACAAGCCAAACCCTGTCTCGTTTTCGCTGGTTCCGTTCTCGGCAATGGTCAATGTCGGGACGAACAATGCAAACGCCAAGTGGATGGACACGCAAGGCCTGTCGCCGATCCATCACGAGAACCTGAACTGGTGGTCGCATCAGACCAACGGCAATACCCAGCAAAAATGGGAAGGTCCGCTCTACCAGGAAAAGCAGGGGGCGCAGCCATGGACGACCCTGGCGCGCTTCGATCTTTACACCAAAATGACTATCCCCTGGGCCGGTTGTGTCGAAATGCGCCCGTGGCCGCATAACACCATGGACACCGTCGCGGTCACAGGATCGCCGGTCAGCGGCGAGACGCTGGTGACGGCCACCTCGTCGGCCGACGACCGCGCGCGACTGTTCGTACCGACATTCGCGCCAGACGAGCCGAACCGAACCTACCGGAAAAGCAACGGCAGCTACAGCTACGATAGCTACTCGTATCCCAACAACTACGCCGACGATTGGAAGCGTGTCGAGGATTCGGGGCCAACATGGCTCAGCAACAATACCAATTTTTCCCAATACGACACGCCGGCGACTTCGTCCTACTCGTTCGACTACGGCAATGGTGGCAACGCGGTCATTTTTTCCAATCAGAACAAGCGCCAGGACCTGGTCTACCGCTACCACACCGGCGCATTGCTGGATGCGCCGACACAGCTTTCCGGTTCCGGACGCGGCCCGAACTATGACTGCACGGCGAAACCGCTGACGCCGCTGACCACCAGCCAGGCCGACGCCAAGGCCGCCGTCGACGCGATGTGGGCCAGTGGCATGACCAACATCCAGGCGGGCGTCGCCTGGGGCTGGCGCACGATTTCGCCAGGCGAGCCGCTCACCGGCGGCCGCGATCCGTCGGACTTGACGAACCGCAAATACATGATCGTGCTGACCGACGGCAACAACACCTACAACACCATCAACAACCCGAACCAGACCCGCTACGCCGCCTGGGGCTATGGCAAGCACGGCCGCATCGATGAGGGCCTCACCCAAAGCGACCTGGCCGGCACGCCCTATGTCGGCCAGAGCCTGAACTCGTTCGAAAAGAAGATGAACGCGCACACCGTCCAGACCTGCAACAACGCCAAGAACGACGGCGTGACGGTCTTCACCATCGCCTTCGACGTCCCGAACGGGTCATCCGTCAAGGAGATGCTGAACGCCTGCGCCGGCTCCGGCATCGTCAACAACCAGCCGCTATTGGCGGGCGGGCAGTTCTATTTCGACGTCGACGGCGCCGAACTCCAGGCCGCGATGGAAGCGATCGCCGCACAGATCTCGGAAATTCGCATCCTGCGCTGAACCGGGACCTTCCCGCCGGGATAACCCCGGCGGGCTCAGTTTCGCGCAGCCACAGCCACGGCAACCAGCGTGATCGCCATGCCGACCAGCTGGACGACTTGCAGCGTCTCGCCGAACAGCAAATAGGCGATGATCGCGGTTACCGCCGGCACGAGATAGAACAATGACGCCACGCGGGCGGCGCTATTGGCGCGGATCAGGTAGATCAGCAGCCCGATCGCACCGATCGATAGCACGAGAACGAGCCATACGAGCGCGGCCGCGAATTGCCAGGTCCAGGCAATCGTGCCGGTCTCGGTCAGATACGCGGCGACGGCGAGGGGCGGGAGCGCCCCGGCATATTGCGCGAAGGCGGAGTGGCGGATGTCGATGCCGCCGGCATGTTTCTTCTGATAGACCGCGCCGATGCTGATGCCGGCGACCGCAATCGCAACCGCCAGGATATTGCCGGCAGTGATGCCCGCGATTGCGTTGCCGCCGATCACCTTGGGCAGCAACACGAGCCCGACCCCGGCCAGCCCGGCCACCAGGCCGATGGCCTGCACCGGCCGGACATGTTCCCCGATCATGGCCCAGGCGACAAATGCGGTCACGAGCGGCTGCAAGGCGACGACCAGCGCGGCGACGCCCGCCGCCATGCCGTGTTCGATGGCATAGAACACGCCGCCGAGATAGGCGGCGTGAACCAGCATGCCCGCGACGGCCGAATGCAGGAACGCTCGCGGATTCGGCCATGGCTTGCGCGCCAGCGCCGCGATCGGCGCAAGAATCGCCAGCGTAATCAGCAAACGCAGGCTTAAAAAGGTGAACGGCTCGGCATAATGCAGGCCGAATTTCGCGCCGATGAAGCCGGTGGCCCATAGCAGGACGAAGATGGCCGGCGCCAAATGCGCCAGATCGAAACGCGATTGCATGCCTCACCCTCCGCCGCGCCGGGCTTTTGCACGTTTCCGGCGCATTTTGGCAAGCCTTGCCGGCGGACGACGGTATGGCTTGAAGGACAACGCTTTGCTACGAGCCGGGAAAACGGACACCGAGGCTTTCCATGCTTGCCGAATTTGACATCCCCGGCCACGACCCCGATTTCGGGAGGAAGGTGCAGGCCGAAATCGACGCCAAGACCAAGCCGCCCGGCTCACTCGGGCGGATCGAGGCCCTCGCCAGGCAGATTGCCTGCGCGCAAGAGACCCTGAAACCGCAGGCGGACCCGGCCCGGCTGCTGCTGTTTGCCGGCGACCATGGCATGGTCGCCGAAGGCGTCTCGGCCTGGCCGAGCGAAGTGACCGCGCAAATGGTCGCGAATTTCCTGAATGGCGGCGCGGCGGCAAACGTGTTCGCCCGCGCCAACGGCATATCGATCGTGATCGCGGATGCCGGCGTAGCCGTTGAGGTCCCGCCGCATCCGCAACTGAAGCGGTCGGGCATTGCCAGGGGCACGCGCAACGCCATGCACGAAGACGCGATGTTGCCGGCGCAGTTGCAGGCGGCGCTGCAGTTCGGAGCGAACCTGGCGTCGCAAGCCGTCGACGAGGGCAACCGCGTCCTGCTGCTTGGCGAGATGGGCATCGGCAACACGGCTTCCGCCGCCTTGCTCGCGCATTCGGTCGACGGAATCGACCTGGAAGCGCTGACTGGGCCCGGCGCCGGGCTCGATGCGGCAGGCGTTCGCCGGAAAGCCGAAATCCTGAAGCGGATCGCCATGCGCAGGCCCGGCCGGCTTGCGCCCGAAGACGCGCTTTGCGCTTTTGGCGGGTTCGAAATCGCCGCCATGGCCGGCGCCCTTGTCGCCGGCGCTTCAAGGCGCGCCATCGTCATCGTCGACGGTTTCATAGCCACCGCCGCGGCCCTATGCGCGATCCGCGCCCGGCCGGAAGCCTTGGCCTATGCCGTATTCGCGCACCGCTCGAAGGAACCGGGACACCGGCTGATGCTGGAGGCGATCGGAGCCGATCCGCTGTTTGACCTCGACCTGCGCCTCGGCGAAGGTACCGGCGCGCTGCTGGCCTATCCGCTATTACGCGCCGCTTGCGCCATGCTTTGCGAGATGGCGACATTCGCGAGCGCCGGCGTTTCCGGCAAGCAGGACGGCGAAACGTGAACGGCACCAATATCACCGCCGAAAGGATCCTTGAATTCGCGGGGCGACTGCTGACGGCCTTCGCCTTCTTCACGCGCATTCCCCTGCCCGCGATCTGGATGGCCCCCGCCGGCCGCGCTCCGGACCTGGCGAGCGCAGTGCCGGTTTTTCCGATCGCCGGCGCGCTCATTGGCGCGTTTGGGGCGGTTGTCTACTGGCTATTCCACGGATGGCTTCCGCCGACGGTCGCCGCCGGCATTGCGGTTGCGGCGCTCATGCTCATCACCGGCGGCCTGCATGAAGACGGCCTGACCGACTGCGCCGACGCCTTCGGCGCCACGCGCGATCGTACAAAAGCACTCGAAATCATGCGCGATTCGCGTATCGGCGTGTTCGGCGCGGCGGCCTTGATCGTTTCGATCCTGTTGCGCTGGACGGCGCTGGCGAGCCTTTCGGCCGGCGCCGGCGCGTTGGCGCTGATCGTTGCCCATGCCGGCGGCCGCGCCGCGATCGCGATCGGCCCGGGATTGACGGCGTATGCGCGCAGCGAAGGCACCGGTTCGCTCGTCGCCGGCGGCATCAACCGACGGAGCCTCCTGCTCACATTGGCGATTGCCGGCATCGTTGCGATCCTGTTCGGCGGTTGGGCGGGTCTGATCGCGGCCGCCATCGGCGTGCTGGCCGGCGCGCTGATGCTCGCTTATGCGCAATCGCGCATCGGCGGCTATACCGGCGACGTTCTCGGAGCCGTCGAGCAGGTTTGCGAGATCGCGATCCTGTGCGTGCTGGCCGGCTACTGGGGCGGTTAACGCCATGTTGTTCCTGCGCCACCCCAAGCCCGCTGTCGACCCCGGCATATGCTACGGGCAGACTGACCTCGATATCGGCGAAGAGGGTCGAATCCAGATCGCCCGCGCCCTGGAACTGACGCCACCGGTAGCGCGCATCATCGCCAGCCCTGCCCTGCGCTGCCGCGAACTTGCGCTGGCGTTGGCGCGCCGGCACGATGCCGAACTGCGCTTCGACGAACGCCTGTGGGAAATGCATATGGGCGATTGGGAGGGTTTGCCGTGGTCGCGAATTCCTCAAGAGCATTCCGAGCCGTGGCTGCAGGACCCCTTCAACTTGCCGACCCCCGGCGGCGAAAGTTTCCGCCACGTCCAGCACCGCGTTCTCACCGCGATCAAGGAATTAGGCATTTCCGACGACACCGCGCTCGTCTGCCACGCCGGGCCGATCCGCGCAGTGCAGATGGCATGGCACGGACTGAGCTTTCGCGAAGCCTTCGCCGTAACGCCAGCCTATGCCGAGCCGATCGAACTGCGCCCGCCAATTGGCGCAATCACACGATGACAGCGAGCGCCACGACCGCCCAACCGGCAAGACACGACGCGGCAAACAGCCGGAGCGCAAGGTCGATGTCGCCGGCGTCGATCGCCTTGCGGCCGGACGAATTGAGATAGGCCTGCTGCACGATGCCGTCGCGATAGGTGCGCGGCCCGCCGAGCGCGATGGCGAGCGCCCCGGCCATCGCCGCCTCCGGCCAGCCGGCATTGGGCGAGCGGTGTAGGCCAGCGTCGCGCAATGCGACGCCAAGAGCGGCGCGGCCGGCCGCTGGCGCGATCGTCAACGTCGCCGCGGCGAATATGACCAGCACCGAAAGCCGGGCCGGCAGCCAGTTCGCGACATCGTCGGCTTGCGCGGCGATGCGGCCGAAATGAAGGTACTTCTTGCTGCGATGGCCGATCATGGAGTCGGCGGTGTTGATCATCTTGTAGAGGACGATGCCGGGAAGGCCGAAGACGGCATACCAGAACGCCGGCGCGACCACGCCGTCGGAAAAATTTTCTGAAAGGCTCTCGATCGCCGCGCGGGCAATGCCCTCGTCGTCGAGCGATTGCGGATCGCGCCCGACGACGGTCGCGATCGCCCTGCGGCCACCTTCGATACCGCCGGTCCGCAATCCCATTGCCACCGCCGCCACGTGGTCCTTGAGGCTTTTTTGCGCAAGCAGGCTGAAGACGGCAAAGCCCTCCGCCAGCCAGCCAATCGGACCGAATGCCCGAAATATTGTCGCGGCAACGAGCGCGACCACGAGCGCAACCGCCGTCATCGCAGTCCATGCGATTGCGCCGTTTCGCATCGCCCGGCCCGCATCGGCACCCGGGATGTTGAGCCTCCCGTCAAGGTATTCGATCAGTTTTCCCATCCAGGCGACCGGATGGCCGGTGCGCCGCCACAGCGCGTCTGGATCGCCGAACACCCAGTCGGCGGCAAGCGCGGCCAGCAGAATCAGGAAGCGCGGCTCATCCATCGAATTCGTCCATCGCCGCTGCCAGCGCCTGTTTCAGCTGTTGCCGAGCGGCTTCGCCTGCCGGCAAGCCGAGCCGGATCAAGTCTGGCCGGTCGGCGAAGGAACGCACGAGGACATGGCGGCGCGCCAGGGCTTCGGCAAGCACGATTGCCGACGGATGCCGAGCGAGGACAAACAATGGGTTGCTGCCGGAGATATTCAGCCCGGCATCGCCGAGCAGATCGGCCAGTTCGGCGGATTCGCGGCGCAAGCGCTCGCGCATTTGCGAAACCCATTTCTCATCCACCAGCGCGACGCTGCCGATCTCGATTGCCGGCCCGCTCACCGCCCACGGCCCCAGCGCCAACGAAATCCGCCGCACGAGGTCCGGCGTGCCAATCGCAAAGCCAAGGCGCAGCCCAGCGAGCCCGAAGAATTTGCCGAACGAGCGCAGGACCAGCAGGTTTCCCGGCGCATTTGCGACCAGGCTTTCCTCCGGCGTCGCGTCGCAGAAGGATTCATCGACGACCAGCACTCCGCCCTGCGGAAGAAGCCGCGAGCATAAAGCGAACACTTCCTCGCGCGCGGCAATCGAACCGTCCGGATTGTTTGGCCGCGCCAGAAACGCCAATTGCTCGTCGCCGGCGACCGTCGCGCAACGTCCGGCAACTCGGATATTCCTGCCGGCAATCGCGCAGCAATGCGCGAACTCGCCATACGTGCCTTCCGGCGGTGCGATGATCGTCGCCGTTTCCCCCGGAACCAAACGCGGCAACAAGCCGATCAGCGCCTGCGCGCCGGGCGCGGCGACGATTTCCATGTGCCCGGGCACCGAATAGGCCTGCGTGGCGACCGCCAGCAGCCGGGCGAGATCGGCATCGACCGGCAATGTCCGCCATGCACGGGCCGAAATCGCGAGAGCCGGATAGGCGTGCGGATTGATGCCGGTCGACAGGTCGAGCCAATCTTCCGGCGCGCCGCCGTGCCGGGCGATGGCGCGGTCGAGCGCGCCGCCATGCTCGATTGGCGCACTCGCCGTCATCGGTCTAGGCCGCCGCATCGATCAGGTGCAAATAGGAGCCGCAAACGGAGCCGCACCGTATTCCGAGCCCGCCGAGATCTGCCCCGTCGCTGCCCCTCGCCATAAACAGTGCCTCGCCGTCTTCGCGCAGCACCGTGGAATAGTGGAACTCGTGCGCGGTGAACCTTGCGCCTAGCGGAAATTCTCCGATTGCTGTTACGCGCCGATAGCCCAGATGCAGTTTGCGCCGGGCGAAACTGGTCTCCAGATCGAGCAGGCCGAGCATGGCGTGGCGGTGGCCGTCCGCGTCCTCAATGCCTCGCCCCAGCACCATGTAGCCGCCGCATTCGCCATAGATGCGCACGCCGTACGCCGCGGCAGACTGCATCGCCTTGCGAAACGCATTCGCCGAAGCGAGCCGTTCGCCATGCAGTTCCGGATAGCCGCCCGGCAGGAATATCGCGTCGGCATCGCTTGCTGGCGCTTCGTCGGCGAGCGGCGAGAAGAACGAAAGTTCTGTCCCGGCATTGCGCCAATCGGTGAGCCAATGCGGATAGACGAACGAAAACGCATCGTCGCGGGCAATCGCGATGCGCTGGCCGAGCGGCGGCAGCCAGCGCTGTGCATGGTTTTCTGCAACTGGCAGCGGCGCGAAGATGGCAAGCAAGGCATCGATATCGATTGCCACGCCGACGCATTTGGCCGCCCGCGTGATGAATTCCGCGAGCGCGTCATTCTCACGTGCTTGCACCAGACCCAGGTGCCGCTCCGGCAATTGCAGATCGTCGCTTCTCGGAATCGCGCCGAGCACCAGCAGATTGATTGCAGCCAGCGCTTCGCGCAGCATCGTTTCGTGCCGCGCTCCGGCAACCCGGTTCAGAATGACGCCGGCGATATTCACATCCTCGCGGTGATCGCGAAAGCCGCGCGCCAGCGCGGCAACCGAATGCGATTGTTTCGCCGCGTCAATCACCAGCACCACCGGCAGCTTGAGCATTACGGCAAGATCGTCGGCGCTGCCGCGTCCGTCGGCGGCGCCGTCGAACAGGCCCATCATCGCTTCAACCAGCAGATGCGTGCCGCCCTGGCGCGCGGCGAGTTGGCGCAGGCGATCAGCGTTCATGGCCCACGGATCGAGGTTGACAGAGGCTTGGCCGCAGGCAGCCTCGTGAAAGGCCGGATCTATATAGTCGGGTCCGGCCTTGGCGGCACGAATATCGATGCCGCGCGCTCGCAACGCCGCCAGCAGCGCCAGCGTCGCAACCGTCTTGCCGCTGCCCGAATTTGGCGCCGCGATCATCAGCCCCGACGATTGCATGCGATCCTGGCCACGTTCCGTTGCGATGCGGCAATCCCTAGTGGAGCGAATTTGACATTTGATTCCCACCTGCCGCAAGCGGCCTGCCAAATGTCAAATTCAAAAGCTCCACTAGGATCAAATCGTTGCTAGTGGTCTTTTGATTCCGACATTTGCACTCGGACCTACAGCAAAGGGATGCAAATGTCGGAATCGGACCACTTGCGACGCCGGTTTGCACGCGCAATCGCCTCGCCTATACATCGGCCATGACCGGCTCGGAACGGATCGAAAAACCGGAGGGACAGTTGCGCCGCGGCTGGACCACAGGCGCTTGTGCGACCGCCGCGACCAAGGCGGCGCTGACCGCCCTACTCACCGGCGGTTTTCCCGATCCGGTATCGATCCGGCTGCCAAAGGGCGAGACGCCGGCGTTTGCGCTCGCCAACGAGCGGCTCGATGGCGATTCGGCCTCGGCAGGAATCGTCAAGGATGCCGGCGACGATCCCGATGTCACCCACGGCGCGACGATTGTCGTTACCGTGCGCCGGATTGGAGCAGGCGCGGGCATCGTGTTCCGTGCCGGCGAAGGCGTCGGCACGGTCACCAAGCCGGGCCTTCCGGTCGGCGTCGGTGAGGTGGCAATCAATCCGGTTCCGCGCGCGATGATGCGCGCCGAGATCGAAGCGTTGTGCGTCGCGCACGGCATCGCGCCCGACATTGAAGTGACGATATCCGTTCCTGGAGGTGAGAAGCTTGCCGAAAAAACCTGGAACCCGCGTCTCGGCATCGTCGGCGGAATCTCCATTCTCGGCACGACCGGGATTGTCCATCCGTTTTCCTGTTCGGCCTGGATCCACTCGATCCATCGCGGCATCGATGTCGCGCGCGCCACGGGCACGCGGCACGTGCTTGCCGCCACCGGCTCAACCTCGGAAACGGCGGCCCGCAAGTTGCGCCGGTTCGACGATACCGCCTGCCTCGACATGGGTGATTTCGCTGGCGGAGTGCTGAAATATCTGCGCGCCCATCCAGTGCCGCGCCTGACGCTTGCTGGCGGCTTCGCCAAGATGGTCAAGCTCGCCCAGGGCGCGCTCGATCTGCATTCCGGCCGCAGCCAGGTCGACTTCGACCATCTTGCGAGGATAGCCGAAAAAACCGGCTTGAATCAGCAAATGAGCGAGCGGATTCGTACTGCCAACAGCGCGCTCGAAGTGCTTGAATTGACTCGCCGATCCGGGATCGATCTGGCGCATGAAGTCGCGCAGGCTGCGCTCGCAACCTGTCGCGGCGTTCTGCTTGAATCTCCGGTGGAGGTTGAGGTGCTTGTATTCGATCGTGACGGCCGACTGCTGGCCCGCGCTGGCGATTTCTCGGACATGTCCGGTGGCTGAAAAAATCCTCATCCTCGGTGGCACGGCGGAGGCGGCGAAGCTGGCGAAGGAACTCGTAACCGCCGGCCACGATGTCACCACCTCGCTTGCCGGACGCACGCGCGAACCGGCTCCGGTGGCCGGCAAGACGCGTATCGGCGGCTTCGGCGGCGCCGGCGGATTGGCGCAATACCTGCGCGCGGAAAAATTCGATCGGCTGATCGACGCCACCCATCCTTTCGCGCAGCGGATTTCGGCGGATGCGAAGCGGGCCGCTGAACTTGCCGGCATCGCGTTCGACCAACACGTCCGTCCGGCATGGCCGCGCCGGCCCGGCGACAACTGGATCGAGGTCGCCTCACTCGATGAGGCCCGCGATGCATTGCCATCGGGCGCACAGGTGCTGCTGGCGATCGGCAGCCAGTATCTGCAAGTATTCTCGACGCGGGCGGACGTGCATTTCGTCATTCGTCGGATCGATCCGCCGGAGCCGCCGTTGCCGTTCGAGGACTACGAACTGGTCATCGCCAGGCCGGGAAACATGGACGAAGAGACGACGCTCCTGCGCAGCAAGCGCATCACGCATGTCGTCTGCCGCAACTCCGGCGGCGATGCGGCCTACGCAAAAATCGAGGCGGCGCGGGAACTGGGAATTCCGGTCGTAATCGTCGCCCGGCCAACTGACGCCAAGTAGTTTCGCCGCCGACTTTCGACATATGTTGACTCCGTCAACTTATCGGCCCATGATCTGGCCATGGCCTATCCGGTAGCCGAAGCAGACATTGCCGCCTTCCGCCGTTTCAACCGCTTCCACACGCGGCTGGTCGGCGCGCTCAACAATCACTTTCTCCAATCGGAGTTCTCGTTGCCGCAGGGCCGCGTGCTCTACGAACTGGCAAACACTCCCGAACCTCTTGCGGCAAATGTCCTCGGCGAAACCCTGGGCATGGACAAGGGCTTCCTCAGCCGGATCCTGTCAGGGCTTGAAAAATCCGGAATGATCAGGAGATCGCCCAGCGCCGCCAATGCCAAGCGCCTGGAGCTTTCCCTGACCGCCGCAGGACGGAAAGCATTTGCCAAGCTCAATCGAAATTCCGTGGCCGAGGCGCGCGGCCGATTGCAGCGCCTGCGTTCCGCCGCGCAAGACAGCCTCGTGCGCTCGCTCGGAACCGCCGAAAACTTGTTGTCCGGTCGCGAAGGCAAGGTTGCGGTTCGCGATCCGCTGCCGGGCGAAATCGCACTGGCGATGTCGCAGCAAGCCGCGCTCTACGCGGCCGAATATGGTTGGAACAACGAGTACGAAGCCCTGGCGATGGAAATCGCCGCCAAGTTCATTCGCGAGTTCAAGCCCGGGCGCGAGCGCTGCTGGATCGCTGAAATGGACGGCGAGATCATTGGTGCAGTCTTCCTCGTTTACGTCAGCGACGACACCGCAAAGCTGCGCCTGCTGCACGTCGAGCCGCAAGCCCGGGGAATGGGCATCGGCCGCAAACTGGTCGAGGAGTGCGTCGCGTTTGCGCGAGAGCGCGGTTACCGGGAACTGGTGCTATGGACCAACGATGTCCTGGCCTCGGCGCGCCGCATCTACGAGGCCGCCGGATTCAAGCTGGTCGAGCAGGACCGCCACCATAGCTTCGGCAACGACCTCGTCGGCCAGAACTGGCGATTGGAACTGTAGGCCCGCTCAGGCTGTTTGGGGCTTCTTCCCCCGGTTCCGCATCACATGGCTGAATCCGGCGTTGTACAGGTCGCTGTCGCGGAACTTCGCTTCCCCGAAAACCTTGCCTACCAGCACCAGCGCCGTGCGCGTGATTTTAGCGGCGCGCGCCGCCTCCTTCATGCCGGCGAGCGTCGTGCGGATGTATTTTTCGTCCGGCCAGGTCGCGCGCCATGCGATTACCACCGGGCAATCGGCGCCGTAGAAAGGCTCCAGGGTTCTGCGGATATGGTCGAGATTGCGGATCGACAGGTGAATCGCCAATGTCGCCCGCGACCGGCCGAGGATTTCGAGCGTCTCGTGTTCCGGCATCGCCGAGGCGCTCATTTCTGTCCGCGTCAAGACGATCGTCTGGGCGATCTCGGGCAGCGTCAGTTCGGTCTTCAATGCCGCCGCCGCCCCGGCGAAGGCCGGCACGCCCGGCACGACTTCATACGGGATTCCGAGCGCATCGAGCCGCCGCATCTGTTCGGCGATCGCGCCATAGATCGACGGATCGCCGGAATGGACGCGGGCGACATCGTTCCCGGTCCGGTGCGCCGCTTCGATCTCGGCGATGATCTCGTCGAGATGCATCGGCGCGGTATCGAGCACGCGCGCCGCTTCGGGAGCCGCTGCAACGATTTCTGGCGGCACCAATGAGCCGGCATAAAGGCAGACCGGGCAGCGCTCGATCAGGCGCAAGCCGCGCACCGTGATGAGATCGGCCGCGCCCGGCCCGGCGCCGATGAAATAGACGGTCATGCGGCCGCGCTGGCCCTGATCTCGGCCGTGATCCGCTGCCAAGGCACATAAACTTTGCCTTGCTCGTCGCGCTCGACGAGCCCGTGCGGCAACAGAACCATGACATCCGCATGCACGCCGCGATAATCGCGCCCGAGCGCCCTCGCCAATGACCGGATGCTCGACGGACCGGTTCCCTGCAAAACGGTGAGCAGACGCCAGCGATTCGATGTCAACACCGACAGCAAAAGCTCCATGGTCGCAAAGGACAGGCGCGCAGGCTGGGGAGTGTAATCGCCGGAATCGATACGACGCGCATCCCTGCGCAATTGGGCCGTGACCTCCTCTGGCGTCCTTGCATCGATGACCAGCTCAGTTTCGGTCCTTGAAGGCTTTGATGTCTGCTTCGAAGTCATTGGTAAGCTGCTCCAGCGAGGTGAACCGATACGGAAGTTCACGGTCGCCATAGTGGCGGTGGTCACGTTTTCCCGATTCGTTATCGTAGCCAACGATCCGCTGGCGGGGCCGGCCGAAAAACAGGGAATACTTCAACCCGTGCGGCCGTTCGGCGCTTGGTCGCGGCAGCCGCCATACGCGGACCTGGATGATCGTCCCGTCGGGAAACACCTCTTTCTCATACAGGATCAACGTCGCGCGGCCTGATGGCATATCTATCATATGCCATCCAATACATCAACTATTTCGCGGCCGGCACTCGCCTTTCCCGCGTAGCCGCGCGGTGTATAGACCCATTGCCTCCCGTCGCCGGTCATTGTGACGCGCGTCTGGCTCGAACCGACCAGTACGACGGTCAGCATGTCGACCTCGTCGACACGCAATTGGCCGAGCGTCGTCATGCGGACGGTTTCGCCGTCCCGACCGAGATTGGCCGCGATCACCACCGGGATATCGGCGGCCCGGTGACGCAGCAATTCCTCGCGCGCCCAAGCAAGCTGGGTGCGCCTGCGTTTGGAGACGGGATTGTAGAAGGCGATGACGAAATCGCCCTGCGCCGCCGCGCGCACCCGTTTCTGGATATCCGGCCACGGCGTCAGCACGTCGGAAAGCGAGAGCGTGCAGAAATCATGGCCGAGCGGCGCGCCGGCTCGTGCCGCCGCCGCTTGTAGCGCCGAGATGCCGGGCGCCACCGCAATCTCGATCCGGCGGGCGACATCGCTCAACCCGCCCTGCTCCAGCAGTTCGAACACCAAAGTCGCCATCGCATAAATGCCGGCGTCGCCCGAACAGACGAGCGCGACATCCCTGCCCGTTGCCGCCAGTTCCATGGCGTGGCGCACCCGGTCTTCCTCGCGGCCGAGATCGAAATCGTGGCGGCTTTCGCCGTGACGATGCGCCTCGATCAGATCGAGATAGAGCCGGTAACCGACCCAGTCGGTTGCCGTGGCCAGCATGTCGCTCGCTTCCGGCGAACGCCATGCGTCGCCGCCCGGACCGATGCCGACGACGAACAGCCTGCCGCGCGCCCGTCCGGGCAGGACAAGAATCGGCGCCGGCGCGCGCGCAATCGCCGCAGTTGCCCGTTTCGACTTGCGTTTCGGTGCAATCAATTCGCCGTCCGCGCCGACTGCAGCAAGCGCCGCGCCCTCTGCGACGCCATGGCAACCGGTCCCGGCGAAGACCACGTCGGAAGGATTGGCAAGGCGCGGCGTTTCGGCTTCCAAAGTCGCGGCATCGAAGAACCGCGCAGGCACGCCGAAATGGTCGGCCACCGCGTGGATCGCCGGTTCGTCGGCCTTGATGTCGAGCGAGGCGACGCAGGCCAGCGAGAGCGCCGACAATTTGGCGTCCGCCATCGTTTGCTCGGCCAATCGAATGGCTTCGTCCGGATCGGAGCCGCGTTCGCAGCCAATGCCCAGCGCCAGCGTCCGCGGATAGTAGACCAGCTCCAATTCTTCCGGCATGCGCGCGTTTTCGGTAACCGTGAGGCGTACCTTGCCCTCCGGTGCTGCAGGCAAGTTGGCTTCCGCCAGAAACAGCGGCACGGTGTTCGCACCGACCTTCTCTCCCGCAAGCAGGGCGGCCGTCACCGCCTTGGCATCCTGGGGATTTCCGAGGCGATAGCCGGCCAGAGGATCGTCCAATGCCACGCCGAGGCGCGCGTCGCCGGCTGTGGTGATCGCCGCCTGCGCGCTAATGGCGATCGCAATTTCGGTTGCAAGCCGATTGGCGCCATGATGCCCACCGAGCAACGGCACGACATGCCTACCATCGGCCGACACTGCCAGCACGGGCGGTTCACTCGTCTTGTCGCGAAGCTCGGGAGCGAGCAGGCGGATCAGCGCTCCGGCGGCCAGGATCGCCACGATCGGCCGACCGTCGCGAAAGCATTCGCGCAGATGCCGGCCGAGGTCCGTGAATCCGTTCCGCGCGTCCGGGATGCGCGCCCGGTAGCATGCGATTTCGCCGCCAATCACACCGGCGATTTTTTCGCCGAGCGCCAGATCGCCCGGCGACAGCACGATGACGGCCGGACGTTTCATGCCGGCGCTCCCGCCGCCAGCGGCAATTCGCAGATCCATGCTTCCGCGCCCTTGTAGACCAGGATCACCGAGAAGTACGGGGCTTCGCCAATGCCTGGATCGGACAACCGCAGGAGTCGCTGGTTTGCCCGACCGATACGCTCGGCGAGCATCGCCTGCTCGAGCAATCCGGCTTCGGCGAGCAGCGCCTGGATGCGCACAAAATGCCGGCCGACCTTGATGATCGCCACCGCCTCCGAACTGGCGAGCAGTTGGCGGATTCGATCGTTTTCAAGCGGCGCCGGGATGACGGTCAGCACGTCATTGCGCCCGGCCAAAGGACGGCAGAGCGCTGCTGCCGCCGCCGTCAGCGACGACACGCCCGGCACGATCTCAACCGGAAACCGCGAAGCAATCCGCTCGAACAGATACATGAACGAACCGTAGAAGAACGGGTCGCCCTCGCACAGCGCGACAACATCGCGGCCGGCGACCAGATGGCCGGATATTTTGGTCGCTGCCTGGTCATAGACCTCGCGCGCCGGAAACCGGTCGGCCCGCATCGGGACGCGGATCGGGATTTCAACCTGATCGGCGCGCAGATGTTCAACGACGATCGAGCGGGCAAAGCTCTCGCCGGTTTCCGGCGCCGGCCACGCGATCACCGGCGCCCGCCGGATCAGGCGCAGCGCCTTCAGCGTCAACAGTTCCGGATCGCCCGGGCCGACGCCGACGCCGTAGAGCGTGCCGGTCATGATCGCGATCCCCTTGCGACCGACCATTGCACCACCGCCATGGCCGGCTTCCAGCCGTGGAACTGGCCGACCGGCGCAACGGTTTCGGTCGCGATCCGCGTGAGTTCGCCGCCGTGGCGCTGATACGCCTCGAACAGCACCTGCTCTCTTTCGAGCGTCACGGCATGCGCGACCAGCCGGCCGAACGGCTTGAGAGCGGCAAAACTGGCTTCGATGGTTTCCGCCGATACGCCGCCGCCGATGAACACGGCATCGGGCCGCGGCAATTCGGCGAGCGCGGCCGGCGCGATACCATCGATGAGCCGCAGCGCCGGAGCGCCGAATTTGCGGGCATTCTCCTCCGCCATTTCGCGTCGGACAGCGAGCGGCTCGATGCCGATGGCGCGCGCCTCCGGCGCCGCGCGCATCCATTCGATCGCAACCGAGCCGCAACCGCAGCCGATATCCCAGAGAAGGCCTGCCCGCACCGGCGCAAGCTTGGCGAGCGCCAATGCCCGCATCGCGCGCTTGGTGAGCTTGCCGTCATGGACATAGGCCTCGTCCGGGAGTCCGGTACGCGGCAAGACCTGCGCGCCATCGTCGGCGACGCATTCGATCGCCAGCGTATGAAAATCCGGAGCCTCGGCGTTCCAATTGCGCGCAACGCCATCGAAGCAAATTTCGCGCGGCCCGCCCAACGCGGCAAGCGCCGTGATCCGCGACGAGCCGTAGCCGTGCTCGGCAAGCAACCCGGCGACAGTGGCAGGGCTCGAAGCATCCTTTGCCAGCACGATCATGCGGATGCCGGGCGCGAAATAGGGAATGATCTGCTCCGCCGGCCGGCCATGCACCGTCAGCAGTTCGACATCCGGCAGCGACCAACCCATCCGTGCGGCGGCGAGTTGAAAGGCCGACAATTGCGGGTGGAAGCGGATTTCTTCTGCGGGAATCGCCTTGGTGATGCGCGCCCCGACCGAATACCAGAGTGGGTCGCCGGTCACGAGAATGACGATACGCCGGCCGCGATACGATTTGATCTTGTCGATCATCGCATCAAACGGCGACGGCCAGGCGACGCGTTCGGCTTTCACGCGCTCCGATAATTGGTGATGCCGGTCTCCGCCAATGATCACCTCGGCCTCTTCGACTAGTCGGCGCGCGTCGGCGCTGAGGCCGTCGAGACCGTCCTCGCCGATTCCGACGATTTCGAGCCAGGGTTTCACCGGTATGCGCGTCACGCGGCCGTCCTCCGGCTGGCGAGCGCATTGACGGCGGCGGCGGCAAGCGCACTGCCGCCGCGGCGGCCGGGCAAGGTGATGAATTCGCAGCCGCGCGGATTGGCGGCAAGTTCGGCTTTCGACTCGGCCGCACCGACGAAGCCGACCGGCAGGCCGATAATCAGGGCCGGCTTTGGCGCCCCTTCGTCGAGGCGCTCCAGTAGGCGAAACAGCGCCGTCGGCGCATTACCGATCGCAACGACGGCGCCGGCCAGGCGTTCGTCCCACAGTTCCACCGCCGCAGCGCTGCGGGTCTGGCCGGTATCGCGCCCGAGTGCGGCCGCGCGCGGATCGTTGAGCGTGCAGATCAGTTCATTGCCGGCCGGCAACCTGCTCGAAAGGATGCCGGAGCGCACCATCTCGACGTCGCAGAAAATCAACGCGCGGTTGGCGATCGCTTCCCGCCCGGATTCGGCCGCGCCGTTGCTGAACCGGATGGCGCCGGCAATATCGGTCATGCCGCAGGCATGCGCCATGCGCACGACGACGGCGCGCATTGCCGGGCCGAACCGGGAGAGATCCGCTTCCTGTTCGATTTTTGCGAACGACCGACGATAGATCTCGTCGGGATCGCGCACATAGTCGAGCATGCTCATTGCGATTTCCGGCCGGTGGCCGAACGAAGCGACCGTGGCCCAAGCGGATGATCGGCATGCGGATACCGCGCGTGGCCATGATCGTGCCCATGATCGTGCCCATGATGATGCGCATCATCGTGCGAATAGCCGTTGCCGTGGTGATGATGGTGGCCGTCGTCGACGTCGTGGCCATGGCCATGCAGCGGCGTCCATTCGAGGCCGTGCCTGCGGCAGAATTCCTCGTCGCGGCAGGAACCGTCGCAATCGCCCTTGCAGGGACAGTTTTGCGGGCGGCCGCCGACGCCCTCGACGTGGTGGTGGTGACTCGACTGCGCGCGGCCGACTTCCGCTTCGAAGCCGATCACCTGCTCGCGGTATTTGCACATCTGGCAGTTCATCACCGCACGGCCCTCGAGCGTCTCGAGAAGTCGCTCTTCCAGCGTCTCGATCACCAGGGGATGGTCGTTCAGGTAGTCGGCCTTGATGAACTCGATATCCGGATACCGCGCCGCCACCGCGTCGGTAGCGGAGTAAATGCGCTTGACCAGCACGCCGGTGAACAGGAAATACGGAAATACGACGATCCGCCGGTATCCCAGTTTGGCGGCATGTTCGAGCGCCGGCTCGACTAGCGGAAAGGTGACGCCGGAATAGGCTGTCTCGGCCCATCCGAGCCCGAGCCCTTCCCAGAGCATGCGCGTCATCTTGGCGACGTTGGAATTTGCATCCGGATCGGAGGCGCCGCGCCCGACCACGACCAGCACGGTTTCGTGCAGCCCGACGCCGTTACCCGCTTTCGCGATCGCCGCTTCGACGCGATCCGCCGCCGCGCGCAACATTTTCAGGTCGACGCCGAGTTCGCGGCCGTAATCGACGCGCACCTGCGGATTCGCCGCGGCCCAGGAATTGAGGACGGAGGGGATATCGTTCTTGGCGTGGCCGGCCGCAAACAGCATGCCGGGCACGGCAAGAATCCGTTTCGCGCCCGCCTCGCGCAATTTGTCGAGGCCGGCATGGATGACCGGATTGCAGAACTCCAGATAGCCGTGCTCGACCGGCACGCCCAGATGGCGCGCGCGCATTCGGTCTGCAAGCAAGGCGAACTCATCGGCTGCGTTCTGGTTACGGCTGCCATGGCCGCAAATCATGACGCCGCAGCCCGCGGGCAATCTCATGCGGATTGCTCCTCTGTGGAACTTTCCGCCTCGTTCTCGTTCGCCGACTCGGTATCCTCTGCGCTATCCTCCGGTTTCGGCTTGCGGCCAAGCAATGCGGCCAGCGCCGCGCCGGCAACGAGCGCGCCCCACCCGATCCAGTGGCTGTGGCCCGCTAATTCGCCGAGATGGCCGCCATGTGCAAATGCATTCGCCGGCAGCATCAGAATAGCCACGAAGGCGACGATTCGGCTAAGAAGGAAGCGTTTCATTCCGGTCTCCTGTAGCAGCGCGCTTCCGGCGATCGCCGGGCAGGAAAACCGTGGTCGAAGCGGCCATGAACCGCTCTCGGACAGCTGCGGACTTGGCCCCCGGTCTGGGTCGGCCGCACCGCAATCGGTTTCAGCCTCTTTCCCGGATCTCCGGGGAAGGCGCCGTCAATGCCGCATTGCTAGCGCATGCGGCCGATCCACGTCAAATCCGCGAGCGGCAAGTGATCAACGGAATGCGACACCTCGCCATTCACGGCGGACGATCGTTCAGCGGGGAAGGTCGCCGATCGACACGCCGAGCATGGTTGCGGTGCGCCGGATAAGCTCGGCTTCGTCGGAATGAAATTCGTGATCGGACCGGGCAATCGAAAGCATGTGCAGGAGTAGCGCCCGCTTTCGCTCCTCCGGCAGCTCGGTGAACATCGCCGCCGCCTTTGCCGCGTCGATCTCGTAGGCAAAGTCCTTCAGGTAATCGAGCACACGATCCATGTCCTCCGGCGGGATACCGAAGGCGGTGCGGCAAAGCTTGGCGAAATTGTCGAATTCCTCCGGCTTCAGTTCGCCGTCGGCAAACATCGTGCGCACCAGCAGCACCAGTTCGCTTGTCAGTTCGATATCGTCGGCGACGCGCCGCACGGACGGATTGCCGTCGATATAGCGCCGGATCGGCTTCAGGATGTCGAACGCCATGCCCCGCAATTGCCTTTGCCTGTCCCGCGCGGCAGATTGCTGCAAATGCAATCCAAGCGCAATGCGCCAAACACACGGAAACGACGAGCGACCTGCATGGGAACGAATGGCGATTTCGAACTCGTTCGCCGCGCGCCGGCTCGACAATTGGCGGGCCTGGTCGTCGATATCTGCGCCTACCGCGAGCTCAAAATGCGGCAGGTTGCGGCAGCGCGAGACTTCTTCTCTCGTCGTGCCGGTGGTTTTCAGCCTTGGCACGCCGTTCCGCATCGCCCTGCGCCAGGAACTGACCGAGGATGACGTCCAGCCAAGTTTCGCCGCCGGCCTATATGCGGGGCCCGTCGAGATCGCGTCGGACGGAGCGGCCGAATGCGTGCAGGTGAACTTCACGCCGCTCGGCGCATATCGCTTTTTCGGCGACGCGGCCGCCGAGCTTTGCTCCCGCATGGTCGACCTCGAATCGGTGTTGGGGCCCGGCGTACGTCGAATTCGGGATCGCATCGCGCAAACGCCGTCGCTTGCCGATCGTCTCGAGCTTGCGGAACGCTACATCACCGTCCGGCTCGGATATTGCCCGTCATCGGAGATTGTGCATGCCTATCGCGCAATGGCAAACTCCGGCGGCGCAATCCGCATTGCCAAACTCGCCGGCGAGATTGGCTGGAGCCGTAAGCATTTCGCGCAACGGTTTGCCGCCGAGATCGGACTCGCGCCGAAGACGGTAGCCAGAATGATGCGCTTTGCGAGCGCCTGCCGGTTGGCAAGGCGACAATCGTGCGGCGGCTGGGCCGATATCGCTGCCGAAGCAGGCTACGCCGATCAGTCCCATCTCGTGCGCGAATTCACCGATCTTGCCGGCGAACCTCCGCTCGCCTGGGCCCGCCGCATGGCGCTCATGGACCCAAAGCTTGCCCTCGAAGTCCGGTAACAATTCTTCAATACCGTGCCGCAGTTTGCGGACATTGTCATGCTCCCGAGACCGAAAAGGAGGGAAGCATGCCCACGACACCCGCATTGGAACCGCCGCGAATCTATCCGACCTTGCGATGCAAGGACGCCGAGGCGATGATCGCCTGGCTGAAAGAGGATTTCGGCTTTACCGAGCATGTCGTCTATCGCGGCGACGGCGTGGTCCAGCATGCCGAACTCGCATTCGGCTCGTCGATCCTGATGCTCGGCCAGCACCGCGACGACGAATACAACCGCATGGCCGGCGACATCGATGCTCGCCGTACCGATTCGCTCTATGTCGCGGTCGAGGATCCCGATGCCCTCTACGCGAAGGCGAAGGCCGGCGGAGCCAGGATCGAGCGGGAACTTTACAACACCGGCCATGGCAGCCGCGATTTCATCTGCCGCGACCCGGAAGGCAATTTGTGGGTTTTCGGCACCTATTGGCCGAAGGTCGGCGAGACGCCGATGGCGCAATCAGGCTAGTGGCCCGATTCCGACATTTGCATCCCTTTGCTGCAGGTCCGAGTGCAAATGTCGGAATCAAAAGGACCACTAGCAACTATTTGATTCTAGTGGAGCTTTTGAATTTGACATTTGGTACGGCGCTTACAGCAGGCGGGAACCAAATGTCAAATTCGCTCCACTAGGAAACGCGTGGCCGAATAGGGCGCCGGGTCCGTGTACGGCGTCTGCCCCGCCATCATCTGCGCCAGCAGCAGGCCGGTCGCCGGCCCCAGCGTCAGGCCGTGATGGGCGTGGCCGAAATGCAGCCACATGCGCGGAACGCCGGGGGCTTCGCCGATTACCGGCAACATGTCGGGCATGACCGGGCGGGCGCCGAGCCAGGCGGCCGCTTCCACGGGTTCGCCCAGCGGAAACCACTGGCGCGCGATCGGCAGGCATTGATCGATCTGATCGGGATTGGGCGGGGCGTCGAGCGCGGCAAATTCCGCCCCCGTCGTCAGCCGGGTGCCGGCCGTTACCGGCGCCAGCACGAAGCCGTTGTCGCTGTCGAAGACGGGCCGCCGGAGCTTCGCCGGCCCAACCGGGCGAAAATGGCGATGGTAGCCGCGCTTCAGGCCCATCGGCAGCCTCACGCCGAACGAGTCGAGAAACGGTTTCGACCACGGACCGAGCGCGACAACGATCCGGTCGGCGGCAAGTTCGCCCTCCGAGGTCGAAATCTGCCATGTTCCGGCTGCGCGCCTTGCCGTTCGCGCATCGCCGTTCAGGAACGTGCCACCGGATCGGCAAAACCAGCCGGCATACGCCTTCACCAGCGCGCCGGGGTCACGGACCGTCCACGGATCGCGATAGTGAATGGCCGCCGAAATCTCTCGCGTGTTCAAGTCCGGTTCGAGCAGTGAAAGCTCGTCGGCGTTCAGCTCGCGTGCATCGAGGCCAAGGTCCCTCAGCTCCGCAAGTGCGCTTGCCAGGGATGCTGAAACCGCCAACGCGCGGCGCAGCGACAGCCAGCCGGATTTTGCGATCAGCGACTCGCAGCCGGCGAGTTCGATCAGTTCGGCATGGGTTTCCAGGCAACGGGCGAATAGCGGACCGTTTGCGAAATAGG
>Ga0214472_10000357_pt1 | contig 57729 bp, 77 predicted proteins | sample RVTome_6_FD_207662 | JGI IMG/M metagenome (GOLD analysis project Ga0214472, IMG submission 207662) | Soil microbial communities from uranium-contaminated site in the Upper Colorado River Basin, Wyoming, United States - RVT140D175 | ecosystem: Environmental > Terrestrial > Soil > Contaminated >...
CACGGCGTTCAGTGCCCGAGAGAGATCTGCCTGCTGCAGCTGGATTTTCACCGCGGGGCCTTTCGCTGAGTCTGTGGGGCGGGCTTGGCTCGAGGGCGCTCAGGGGAGAGTCGTCGAGAAGCCGGGACCCCTTTGAATCTGGGTGGCCCTATCTTAACACACGCCCAGAAGAGCCACAAGCCCACTCGTGGCTCTTCTTCTCCTGGAGGTTTAGAGAATAGAGAAATCAGTACAGTCCCGGTACGCCCCCAGGGTACCCCCTCCCCCCCTCCCCGGCCGCTTGTGGGGGAGTCCTCCCCATCCATTTCTCGATCAATCTCGACAGAAAAGGCCCCCGTGGAATACACCACAGGGGCATGCTTCTTGCTACCGTGCCGAGTGGTGTCCTTCCCACCACCGTGAACCGAGCATCACGCGGAACTCCTCATGTTGCAGGATCGCACGTCCAGCACGAAGCGCCTCGCGCAGCGAGCCAAGCTCCATGATGCCCACCAACGCAGGCAGCTCGCTCCTCCACAATTGGAACTCGCGCCCACTTCCCCCCTTCTCGATCCATGCCAGTGCTGGAACGCCTGGCTCGTATTGCTCATATGCCCTCCCATTCGAAGAGCACCTCTAATTCCGTCTCAGCATCGTACCATCTCATGTCCTCCACGTCCACACTCCACCAGTCCTCACCGCGATCCCATCCGTTGAAAATCATGCGCAGCCAGCCCTCGTTGTGAGCGCGTAGTTCCATGCGCATACTGGTGTTCGCGCGGTCAAGCATTCTGTAGATCTTCTTGGCCTGTGCTTCTAGCATATCGTTCTCCCTTCGAACTCATCCAGCGCAGCGTCGAAGCTGCCATGGAAATGCTCCCCATGTATGCCGTCGATCGTTTCGACGTGCGTTGCCCACCGGTTGCCCACCTTGGACAGCAGCACGCAGCCGCCATCATGCCACGGGCCGCGCATGATTATGACTCTCATTTCAACTCCTTGATGGTGCGTGCAATCGCATGGATGTAGTCGAGCCCTTCACGCTCGTCCTTCTCGTTGATCAGAGCGGGAATCCTATAGGCCAGTTCCCAGTCCCGAACCTCTTGCGCGTGCAGCCGTTCAAGTGTTCGGACAGTATGTGCTTCGAAGCGTGTCATTGATCTACTCCCTTCTGTGTTGAATCGTCCCTCTACCCTTCATCCGATGCGCGTGCCGCGCTCATGCCAGGCGATGTCGCCGTCCAGGACCCGCGCTCACCCCAGGCGATGTCGACGTCTCGCCATTCGCCCGGGTAGGCCGGCTCTTCGGGGAGCCGGATCCCGTAATGCTGCTCGTCACCGTGCCCGATCAGGACGAGGACCAGGCCAGCGGGCGGAGCCACCAGCGTGATCTCATAGAGCGGGACGCCGAGCCACCTCGACATGGGTCGGACCTGGTTGCCGGCGCGGACGAGTACCTCGCGTGCGGGGATGGTGAGCCGGAGGCAAAAGTATCTGGTCGGTGCTGCTGATTTCATTGTCGTTCCTGCTTTCGCATATTGACTTGGGCGCGACGAGACAGGATGCCTCGTCGCGTCCCTCAGCCAAGCCGACTAGCTCATCGGGCGTCGTGCAGGCAGGACGCGCAGTCGTATTTGCCGATGTAGTCCTCTCGGCTCCCACACGAGCAGCCAGTGCGCGGGTGGGCGCGCTTCCACGACTCTTTGCTGTAGGAGGAGGAGCCCCCGGACGCGCGGGGAGCGCTCTTGGGGGCTCCAGCGACGAGCGCCTGCGCCTCGGCCGCTTTCGCGGCGGGGACGCGCCAGCCCTTGTTGGCGGCGTCCCAGCGGGCGCCGAGAGCCTTGAGCTCGTCCTTGACTGGGTAGGTGTTGCCGGTGACTAGAAAGTTGGGATTGGGGTACATAATAGGATTCCTCTCGGAGCTCGGGATTGTAGTTGAATCGTCCCTCTACCCTTATGTAGCGAGTAGCGTGCCATCCACTATGAGGAACTATACGCCATTGGCGTACACAACAACGACATCAATTTTCGCATTTTGCAATGCTGATCGGGCATTTTGCAAACCGAATTTCGATGATTCTCCCGTAAGTTCAATTATCGTGCCAAAATGAAATGCCGAATTTGACCGCCATTCGGCAGTAAGAATCGTGCCAACTCGAAATCCGTTTTCCCGAATAGGTGTTGTAAACACCATTCGGTGAATAGGGGACGTTGGGTATAACGTTGGGTATAACGTTGGGTATAACGGTCGTTACACCGCCCAGGGCGTCTCATTGTCGGGAATTCGGGCCAGTGCCGTGCCAAGGTCCACCAGCTTTTGAGCCTCACCGGTGAACGCATTCTGAATCACGTCCCAGTCACGCCAGTGGTCAAGATCACATTCTGACACATGAGAATCCACCGCTGTGTTCCGATCGAAGTCGGGCCGGCAGACCTTCACGAGCGTGACGAGATTGCCAGTTTTCTCCGCCCACTGCCGGAGCTGTATCGCCTCGATCCGGAATCGAAGATCTGTGACCACGATTCGATCGTCCACGAACTTTTGGATGGTCAGATTTACATAGTGGTTCGCGTCGAAGTGGCGGCGCGCGTCACCGATCGCCAAGAGGATGGGGCGAAGGATCTCCTTGTCCCGCTCGATCTGCGTGAAACCGAGCGCGAGCAACTCGTCATAGAGCTGCTGCGCGAACCTCAATTTCGTGTATCCCTGCTCAGCAACAACATCGCCCGTGGTGTCCTTCCCACTCCGCCGCTTGCCGTGGATTGCGATGACGTGCTTCATAGCCACCTCTGCAATGCGATCGACACCGAAGTATAGTCCGGGTGCGCGTTCCCGAACTTCCGTCCGGTGGCATGGTCCGCCAGTCGCACCGCTGCCCAGTACACGAGCTGTCGAGGAAGCAGCCGAGCCAGTACGCGCCAGAATATCATCGTTCCTCCATAAACATTCGGCGGAGGACAGAACTTGCGTCGATAATCTCGCCGCAGATGTCACCGCTCTTGTTTTCCAGGATGGCCCGCGCGATCTCGCCAACCTCTTCCATCAGCACGATCAGCAGCATCGCCACGCTCCGATCGCCCCACTTCTCATGGTTCGATTCGCACTGCTCGATCGTGAGGCCGTCGAACTCGATGCCGCGTTCCGCAGCGGGATCACCGCAACTGGCACAGAAAGGATCGTCACACATGCAACTCATGTCTCCTCCAGATGGCCTTCGTCCCATCCCCACTTCACGCCGCCCGTGACTGTGATGCCCCGCGCGGCTAGGAACCCCACGATATAAGCAGCCCGCTTCACCACTTCGAGTTTATCCCATGTCGGACGGCCTCCCACGAACGCTGCGATATCGACCGCCTCACCATAGCCGGTGCCGTCACGGTCCTGATGGCTGGACAATAGGATGATCCCGTCACGAAACGTCACGACCAAGTCTGCATCCACGATCTTACCGGCCTCGTCTCGACCCTGGAACCACAGATCCTGCTGCTCTTCTCGGGTACGAAGCCCGCTGATTACACTGAAGTCTAGCCAATCAGGCGCTGCCTCCAATGCATCAAGGATCGCTCCTCCCATGTACGGTCCGATCGTCTTGAGTACCGACCGTGTCTGCTTTCCTGCCTTCGCCATGCTACCACTCCCTTAGAATTCTGTCAATCAGCCCCAACTCCAGGGCTTGATCGGCCGTTAAGTACGTTTCGTCAATCAGCATCTTGCGCAGCTTCGCGCGCGGATACTTGGGCTGTTTCTCGCGGATTCGCCGCAGGTAGGTATCCTCCATCAACGCCATCAACCGCTCGTTCTCCTTCGCCACGGCGCGCGCAACGTGGGCATTCTCCTCATACCCCCAGCTACCATAGTGCAGCATCATGCAGCAGTGCTGTGACATCACACGATCGTCCGCCGCTTGCGGAATCCATGAGCCCATCGACATCGCCATGCCATAGAGGGTGATGGTGACAAGAGCGTGGCTGCTGGCGATCGCATCGTAGATGCTGAGCCCGCAGTACTCGTCACCGCCCCCGCTGTTCATGATGATGTTGATGGGCTCACTGCTCACCAGCAGCACGTGCATTGCTTTGAGGAAGAACTCCGCCATCTCCTCCTCTACTTCACCGCCAACGAAGATGGTGCGCGTGGGCACGTACAGACTGTAGTCGAAGAATCGGTCAAGATCGTCACGGCGAAGCTGCCCCATAGGATACCGCCCACCTATTGATGTCATCTTGAGAATAGGGCGTGGTCGTGTTCAGGATCGCATCCCGCATCCCGTTATTGGGCGCAATCAACCATTCGCGAGCTTCCTTGCCCACGTCATCGTCACGCATCGCGTCCTGACCTGCTTGAATGAGCACGGCCCGCCCGAGCCGTGCCCAGTCGATCACTTCCCGTGCGGCCCCCGCCGTACCAACTCAGTAGCGGCGGCCCGGGCGAGAGAGGTGTTCTTTGTGCTGTCTCGCACGATCTGCTCAAGGGATGTCGCGCTGATTCGTGTGACATCAACCTTGGCCTTGCCGCTGCGAGCGAGCTGACTGACCTTCCGCGCTGAGCGGTCGATTCCATCCTGTGCCATTTCAAACCTCCATCGAAGGGGATATCTGACACAATACGGACAGGAGGCGCTGCCAGCAATGGCTCCTCCCATTCAGAGGGCCAAGCAGGACGCGGCAACGGAAGGCGTTGGCTCGTCCTGCTTGGCCCTACCATGCTGGCAGGGCACCACGAGAGCGTGCATAGAACTGATCGCAGTGTCGCCCTACCGCAGAACATACACTCTAGTGGCCGCCCGTAGTCAGTCATCGCTTCCCCCTGGAAGTAGCAGATCGGCGAGCATGTTGTAGAGCCGCGTCGCGGTCGGCACGCCAGTCCTCTCCGCGAGATCTCGAAGCGCCCGCTTCTGCGCCACTGTGATGCGAACATTCACCATCACGGTGCGAGCGTCATCCTTCGCAGGTTTCCGCCCGTACTGATCGAAGTGCGACATCAGAACTCCTCGCTTTTCAGCATGTCGTGGATCGTGTTGATCAATTGCTGCGGTGCCTGCGTCCCAGACAACGGACTGTGCCGCAGCTCGATCATCCAGCGATAGTCCAACGGGGCGGCCTGGAGTGCGCCAATGTAGATGCTCTCCGTGTACCGGCCGTTGTCCACCGGATAGACTCGCCAGCAGTGCTCGAACGCTGGATCGTTCCATTCCTGAATGATTGCGTTGATTGCGATCACTATGGAACGGAACTCGTAGTATTTGTCCTCGCCGTCCCACTCCTCGGGTCGTAGGACACGATGCGCGAACATGCTGTGTTCACCGTACATGATGTAGCTGCGAAATGCGGGCCTGCCACGGTAGACCCAACAGCAGGTATCTTGTGCCCACATCCGATCGTTCTGGTACACCACGTTCGCCAGTTCGACCGCCACATCCAGCAGCGTCGCGGGCCGATCGCACTCGGGAACCTGTAGCTCGACCGGCTCCCATTCGGTCTGGCCGACGGGAGCCCCCATCACACCTTTGATCCCCGGTGCAATCGTACTGTTGCAGCCGAGCAGCATGAGCAGCAGGATGCCTCTAATCATGGTAGAACTCCTTCGGAATGCCGTGGATGGTGTAGAACTCCACGAGCCCGTTGCTGATCGTGCCATGGTACCGGAAGAATTCCAACGTGGCAATTTCTCCCTGGCGACGGCCCAGGCCAACTCCCAGCTTTGGATTGTTGCGCGTCGCCACGTTCGCCTTGGTGACGTGACATAGCCACGTTAGCAGTCGCTGTCTCATCTCATCTCCTAGGGCAGCGGCAGCTCTACTTACCCCGTACCAGCAGAGCCCGAGGCCGGAATGGCACCGCTGCCCAGTTATGTGCCGATGCCCATTTGTTCGAGCTTCGAGTTCATCTCGAACTGCTCACGAATTGAGAGCTTGTCCCATTCCGCATCGCGAGCATTCTGGCAGTTGTTCATGTAGGCAGCCAGGTAGCGCGCTTCGGTCGCACTGAAGTAGAACGCCCCGAGACGATACTCCTCGAACGCTTCCCACGCCAATGGCACGCACTCCTTCACGATCTCCGCGATCGCGTTCGCATACCACCGAATCTCCAACTGAGCGTGGCTGTCCATGCGCAGCGACAGGAAGTGGAACAGGTTGTGCAGGTCGATCTTCCAGTAGGCTTCGATGTAGGTCGAGAGCGGCAGATCCTTGCGGGCCTGCTCGCGGGCGACGCCAGCCATGAGGCGGTCTTGGTAGACCGCGTTCGCATGATCGTGCAGGTGCCTCTCTTTGTCGGTGAGCTGATTGCCCACCGGGACCGGCAGCATGCCGTTGCTGCCCTGCTTGTTGCCCACCGACTGCGCTCGCCACTCCCTGGGCGAAGTGCTCTGCTTGTCGTCGATCGCTTCCGAGTAGCGTGTCGAGTATTCGTTCACGGACGCGGTGCGATGCCGAATCCACTGGCGCCAGCAGTCCATGGGCACGCGCACGTGGAACTTGAATTCGACCATCTCGAACGGCGTCGTGTGGCGGTGCCGCATCAGGTAGCGGATCAGACCGCGATCCTCGCTGATCGACTTCGTCCCCTTGCCGTAGGAGACGCGAGCGGCCTGCACGATCGCGGCATCATCGCCCATCACGTCGATTAGTCGAACGTGGCCCTTGTCGAGCACGCGCCGCGTGGCCTTTCTTGTGTCCTCAGTCACTACTGTCCCCCAGCCTCACGACGAAGTGTCCGTTGTCGAACTTCACTTCCGTCACCTTAGCGATCTTTGCCGTGGTGCGCTTGTCCAGATACTCCTGCACCGCTTCTGCCATCGCAGCAGGGCACAAGAGGAGTTGATTGTTTCCGGGTATCATACCATCCTCCAAAGGTTGTCCAGCTCATGTTGTCCTCCGTAGATCTGCCAACCACACTATCTCTCCATACTCACTCATCAAACAGCAATTCTCTACCAGCCTGAGCAGATCTTCACGGCCGACCTTACCGCCCCCCATCCCCCATGTGATGAATGGCGCCTGGCTTTCGTCCAGGTTAAAGAACATTCGGGCGACCGTCAAGCCTCGGCCTCTGGCCACTGTTAGTGTGCCCGCCTTGGCCCCTGCCTCCCAGATGTGAATGAGATCGTGTTCTGGTCCCTCATCGACCCGCACTGCGGAGACCGGAGGTTTGGTGCAGTAGTAACTCGTGCTCATAATCGGACCTTCCTTTGAAGTCGGGCTAATCTCCCTCCAGGAGTTTGGCCCAGCGGCGGCAATCCAAGTACAGGTTTATGAGATCGGGAATCGGTTGCTCTGGATCCGTAGCCTTCGCCATCTCCGCCGCAACCTTCGCGAATCGCGCCTCGCGGGTCCCCAGTGCGTCGGCAGCCTTTCCAACGGTGCTCCTGGCTGCAATCTCAGCCTCTGCATAATCGAGCAGCGCCGAGATCGCACGCTCGTACATCGCGGCGCGGCCGACCGATGCGCGCGCCCCCACTGTCGCTGTGGGTTGGATGATCGCCGAGGGGTGGACAGTCGCACTATCCGCTACCCGTCCTTCAGCACTGCCGTTTGGATTCTTGTGCCGGTGGCTAGGGATCGCGCCACCACCGAAGTCGTGGGTCGATTCGCCTGCTAGTAACGCGAGCGCCTGCTCGGCGCCGTCACCAACGCACGTGGCGCCGCAGGACGAACACAATCCATCATGGTCCCAGTCAACGTCTGGGCCGCACTGCGGACACCAAGTTCCCGTCCACTGGTCGTTGCCCATCATTTGCCTCCTGGACCGGTGCCGAGGATGCCATATTCTCCGTCGCAATCACCATAGGTGATCTTCAGCTCAGCGCCGCAGCACGGGCAATGCAGCTCGACAATTAGCTCTCCTGGTCCCGGTCCCCCGATCCACGTCTCAGCAGCATCGTAAAGTGCCTGCTCAGTCGCATGGACATCCAGATCCAGATCGGAGCGCCAAGCAGCCCACGCGCTCACGGTTAGCCGCAGAGCGTGTAATTCGTCGCACGCGGTTTGAAGGAGCGCGGCCGGACCCATCGCAGCGAGAAGGTGCCCGCTCGGTACCATGTCGCAGAGCCTGTCCTTCATGTCGTTACCTCCTCCGGCGGGTCCGGGTACACCACGCGGACGATCTCTGCGCACTGGCGCAGTATCGCGCCTCTTCTGGCGGCGCCGGCGGCGTAGGCGGCGGTGGCGTAGGCGCCGGCGGTGGTGGCGGTGTAGGCGGCGGCCATGGCGGCGGCGGCGGCGTAGGTGGCGGTGGCGGCACGCTGCAACTCCTCTATACTGACCTCCTCCCCCGCGCCAAAGCGCAGCGTCAGCGCCACGGCATTATGCACGGCTGCATCGTCCGTATACGGCAGCACCAACGCGGCACATCGCCCAGCCGCCAGAGCCAACGGACGCCGAGATGCGGACATCGGCTGGCCGGCAAGGCGGCCGGCCAGCCACAGCATGTGGTCCCCGCGCTCGCAGGCTTGCCAGGCCGCCCCTAGGTCGGGGTATTGAGTTGCCCACTCGACGGCCTCGTGACATGCACCGAGATCCGTCAGATATGATATGTGATTCATGGTGTCTCCTCTGTCACACGCGGCTTCACCTGTGAAAGACGGTAGGCGCTCTCGAGGTTCATCCAAACAGTCGGGCCGGTATCGAAGGCCTCTCCGAGTGCCCGCGCCGTTGCCGGCGTAATGGCACGTCTCCCGGTGATGATCTCATTCACAAGGCGGAGAGAGGTGCCGAGCACCTCCGCCAGGACTTCCTGAGTCCAGCTCCTCGCGGATGAAGTCGCCGGGCGGGAAGACCTCCACAGGTCTCTGCTGGCTCTCCCACTGACGCTCGCGTTCGATCTGTGCCATCGCAGCGTCCGCGCTCATGAAACGGGCCAGCTTCACGATGCGCCGCACCTCGTTGGGTGAGTACATCACTTGACCTCCCAGGTCAGGATAGTGTGATTCTTGCGGTTCCCCTTGGCCGCTTCGGCATCTTCCTCACGGAGATGCACGGACATGATCTCGCCCCTCGGACCATGCACGATATACACAGCCCTGAGTTGAGTCTCGATCAGATTCATGCAGGTCACGAGCCAGCGAAGGGCATCTGCCCGGTCATCGCCGGTCTGTTCGACCTGAACAGCCGCGCAGGTCTGCACGATCTTTCTGGCCGCATCAGAACGGGACATCGTCATCCTTCGGTGCAGGAGCATCGGGAGACTTCGGGCTCAGGAACTCCACCGACTGGGCGACGATCTCGGTCGTGAACACTCGGACCCCGTCCTTCTCGTACTCACCGTACTCGATTCGCCCCTCGACCAGCAGCTTTGAGCCCTTGTGGACATACTGCGCCACGACCTCGGCCTGACGGCCCCAGAACTTGATGCGGTGCCAGCTAGTCTTCTCCTGAAGCACTCCATCCTTCTTCCACTTCTCGTTCGTCGCGAGTGAGATGCGGGCGTACGCCGTGCCGTTCGTAGTTGTGCCAGCGTCGGGGTCCATCCCCGCGTTGCCGACCAAGATTACCTTGTTCATCCCTCGAACTCCTTCATGTTGTGCATCGACAACGCACCGACGTACATCTCACGGCACTTCTGCTTCTTCGTGTCGCGTCCCTGCATCACCCAGTAGAACTGGCGGCTGCCGTCCTCGAACCCAGTGCCGACAACCACGTCATGCCCCTCGGCCTTCAATCGACGAAGCTCCGGCACCACATCGTCCAGGCTCTTGAGTCGTTTCATCAGATCCCGCAACGTGCGCGGTGTCTTCATCCATTCAGCGGTGAGTGCCGTTCCGTTCATGTCAAGCTCCAATCCGCTTGGTGGTGTTGATGTTGATGCGCCGACCGTCGAGGCGTCCCTGGTCGCGTGCGCTGTGGTCGCTGCGATAGTGCCTCCCACTGCCCTGAACCAGGCCGAGTTGACGTTCGATACGCTCGACGTGCCTCTCGCGTTCCTTGATCACCGCGAGCGCGTTGTCGACCACGATGAGCGCGGTGCCTGTGCTGGCCTCGCTGTACGCGGTAGTGACCGCAGCCTCGCGGGCTTCCTTCAGACGAGCGCGCAGCGTGTCGACCACGCCGTGCCGCCAGTTGTTGGTCCACGTCCGGCCGTTGCCGCCGTAGGGGCGACCCAGGCTCGTGATCTCGCGAGTGAGAAAGGCGTAGAGGTAGCGCACGCCCTGCGTGTCGCCCTCTTCGCCGATGATCTTCAAGTCCGCGCCACAGCGGTAGATCTTGCAGGAGTTGACGGCGGCAATCGCCATCGCGAGCCGCGCACGCCATGCGGGGAGACGGCCGCTCGAATCCAGCGGGTCTTCCCAGTCCTTGATCAGCTCGGCGCGCTCGTTCAGGTGCAGCGAAGCCTCGCTGATCTGGTGCTTGGTCATTAGCGCCTGGGCTCGTGACGCAGCGTTCGCCGCCTCGCCCTCAGTCGCGCTCGGAGCGTTCGCAAGGTTGAGCAGCTTCTTGATAGTGGCTAGTGTCTTGGAATCGGCCATGGTGTGTCCCTTCTGTGTTGGCATGTGCCTGACTTCAGAGATTATACCATAGATCGGATCAGGATGTCAAGCTCTATTTAGCTCCTCCATCATCTTGCGTGCCGCCTCGATCAGGCGCTGGTTGTTGCGAATCTCGTACTGGAGCTTGCGGGCCTGTTGCACCTTGCGCGCCATGAAGTCTTTCAGCGCCGCTCGCTCACTCTTGTGCACCGGCATCTCCTTGTTGAACCGTCGGCGATAGTGCCAGGCTCGGTAGCTCCCGTCCAGCATGATCTGCTTCGCTGTGACCGTCGCCTCAGCCGAGTCGATGAATAGCTCATTGTTCGAGCCAGCGTAGACTCTGTAGACCTTCATCGCTTCAGCCACGCTCCACCTCCGAGATCAAGTCGTCCAGCTCCATGTACAACTCGGTCTCGTGCAGATCCATCTTCGCGCCTACGCCGTAGTACGCCGGCGAACCGTCGGGCTTCCGCACCCACGGCAGCACCTCGTGTGCGGCGTGGTAGTCGACCTTGTTCAGTCGATCGTGAAGTGTGACCACGCCCCATGCGATCAGGAGCGCGGCCCAAACAGCGACCATGACGTATGTGATGATCATCCCAGCACTTCCTGCAACAGTGCGGCACTCGTCGGCCGCTTGAAGAATCCGAACGCCGCGTCATCGCGACTGGCCTCAAACTTGGCGGTGAACCCCACCCTGGGCTGTATGCGACGGATGATCTGACGCAGACCTTCGTAGTTGTACAGCTCACTTATCGCGCTGCTCAGCCCCTCGGGCATCGTGCCGTACACCTTGTAGGCTCCGCCCCCGACCTCGACTCGCACGATCATCTTGCAGACATCAGTGTCATAATAGCCCGCCACCCACTTGATGCCGACCACGGTGCCTTCGATGCGGCAGCGGCCTTTGAGGACACTGGCAGGGATGGGCATCGGAGGAAACTCGACCCGCACCTGTGCCTCGTCATAGAGCCGTTTCAGGAAGGCGACCTGCTTCGTGGTCAGCGAGCCCCACCGCTCCAGCTTGGCCTTCATGTCCTTCACGATTGGATGGTCGAGCGATAGGTAGACTCGAACCTCGGGGAACATGAGCAGGAACATGATCATCTCTTGGAGACGTGCGTTCCGCTCCTGCTTGCGCTGAGCTGCACGGATCGCCATGTCGCGCAGCCCCTGGTATTTGTGGTCGTCGGCCATGAGGCCATACTTCTCAGCGCACACATGGCCGATCGAGATACGCAGCCCCGTGGGCTCGTGCTCCCATGCCTCACCGTAGCGGAACTGGGTGCCACACACGCAGCACTTGCCGAGTGAAATGTAGTTCTCGACTGGCTTGGCCTCGATGAAGCGCGCACAAACAACGACATTGAATGGAATGTCGCCGGGCTGGTTGCCGCCGAGATCGTAGCTGTCGAAGTAGCGGAATTCGGAAGGGACGATGGTGCTGGGGGAGAAGCGCATGATGCCTCCTGCTGTATTTGGTGCCTCTACCCCATAATCCTAGCACACCTGGTGATAAAGTCAACCTAGAATGGCAAATCTTCCGCACTTTCCTCGATGTCCGGGTTGTCCCACGTCATGGTGGAGCGATGCCCATTGTTCCACATATTTCGAGCAGTGAGGATGTCAGGGAGCACATTCAATCGGATCCTGGCCCCGTCGCGCGAGGTTGTCACGCTTCGCATCGGCCCGAGTTGCTTCCTGATGAAATACGCGAGCTGGGCCGGACTGAGCCGCTGCATGGGCGTGGTGCTGGACATGACGAACTCATTGTAGGACACATGCAGGTCCGGGTTCGCCATTTGTGTGGAGTTCATGCCCCAGGGACGGTCCGGGCCGAACGAGGCTTCTGTCAACACATGCAGCCACCACTCCTCGTGCGGCAGTAACGAATGCTTCTTCTGTGCGTCCAACGCCTTCGTCTGCGGGACATCAAACAGGTTGAACGCGCCCAGGTCGTACGTCATCAAGTAGTACAGCAGATTCTCGTAGCCGCCGCTGGACAGGTCATCAGCGATCGCGGCGAAGTGGGCATTGTTGCGCATGCGCTTGTCGTTCACATCTACGACGAAGAAGCGGCGGTCTTGTGCCTCGACCGGCACGACCCAGTCGCTGTTCGAGGCGAGCATCAGGTGAGCGAAGTTCGGTGCGACCTCGGCATCGCGTCCCTTCGCTTCCACCATCTGAAGCTCCTCCGTGATCAGCGTCTTGAGCGTTGACACATGGCGCTTGTCACCGGCGTAGAATGCCTCATCACCGAACACGAGCAAGGCATCACGGAGATGGTTGTTGAAGTTGCCGATCAGGTGGGAAGCGTTTGAGATGTGCAGGAAGTGGCGACCAAACAGCTTGCCGAAGTGTGTGGCCAGGAAGCTCTTGCCCGTGCCAGGCAGCCCACGCATCACAACGCACGTACCGCCAGGACTGGCAGGCGTCTGCACCAGCGTCGCCATCCAGCTCACGAGATAGTCGGCGTGCTCCTGGTTGCCGTCACAGATCACTTCGAGGATGTGGCCCTGCAGTCCTTGATGCTTGACGCCAGGGATCGCATCATACTGCCATCCCTGCCACAAGTTGTAGCAGTCCGGCGTGTCCATGCCTGGGGCGAACGTGACTCGGTTGTACTGACGGCGTTGTGGGTGCTTCAACCACCAGCTTCCGATAGGCTCAAGTCCAGGCTCACCGTTCGCCTTGAGCACTGCCTCGAACTGGTTCATGTAGCGGTTGCGGAAGTCGGTGAAGCTCTGCGACGTAAGGTTGTGGCGCTTCATCACCGGATCGTACAGATCCTCGACCACGAGACACTTGCCGCCGTAGTTCGTGATCACTGCGTGACGCTCGTTCAAAATGCGCAGGTTGGTGGACGTAGCTTCCATCTTGGCGCGCTCGATCTGTCGCTTCGCGTAGCGGTCCACATCCTTCGCTTCGAGCACGCTCTCGCTGATGCCGAAGTTGGGATCGGTGATCACGCTATAGATGATCTCGTCCGGGCACTTGGCCCGTACCATCTGACAGCACACATCGAACAGCCACGAGCTGCGGCTGTCATCGTCCTTCAGCTCGTCAGGGTGACGGCCTTGAACGATGATGACCTTGACGCGGTCAGCGATCTTCCATTCATCCAGGTCGTCAACACCGGCCAGGCGCGGGATGTTGCCGCTGATGTTAACAGTGAATGCGCCGTGTGATGCTGGCGTGGTGTCTGCCGCTGGTGTGAACTCAGAAAGTGGGTACGAGGTCTTGTCGAAGTAGAGCACGCTCGCTTCGATCGGCACGCGACCCTTCGCCACCTTCTGCGCGCTCGGATAGTTGACCGTGCCCGGCAGCCGCATGATGCGGTCGACGTTGTGGCAGTTGTCGCCGCCATAGATCAGCTCGATCTGCTTGTTGTAGCGCGCAGCCGCTGTGTACGCCGCTTCCTCGCCATTGATAGAGATCGACTCCGACAGTCGCCAGAAGCACTGAAACCCGCCGCCCGAGTAGATGACTGCGGTGGGCTTGGGCACGCCCACCTGCTCGGTCATGACGAGCGCCTTGATTCGATCCAGCTCGACCAGTAGATCGCCCGGGCCAGCGTCGATATCGACATGAAGCCAATGCACGGCCTTGATGTTCTCGCGCTCCGCCTTCTTGTTCTCCGCAGCGATCACCTCGCCCACGGAGAAGTAGATGTTGCGCTTCTTGGCAGCGTTCATCTCTTTGACCCACTCAGCCGCTTCCTTCAACTGCCCTGGGCCAAATGCCTGACTGTCGACACCCTTGCGGTCGGTCGCGATCGCGGTGAGCAGCCATGTGCGCTCCGGGTGAAACTTCTTCAGGAATTGAACTGGGGTCATTCGCGTAGCCTTGCAATGTCTTCTGGTGTGAATACGAACGGTGGCAGCTTAGTCTCGTTCAAATATTGTGCCAAGAACTTGGCATCGAGGCCGTCGCTCCAATAGTCGCCGCGCGTCACGTTCGCTGCTTCGATCAGCTCCTCGCGCGTTGACTTGTTGACTACCATAGCTGCGACCGCCCCATCAAGCAAGATCCACTCACGCCGGCATTGGATCAGCACCCATGACTGACCGCCAGCCATGCGCCTGCGATAGTGCCACACACGCTGCTGTGGTGTAAAGTGTGGAATGGCGACAATCCCGCCACGCGACGGCCAAGAACGCAGCCACTTCAGCTCAATCCAGCCCTCGACATAGTTCACGTCTGGCGTTCCCGGCAGGACTGGATTCTCGACGGCGATCGCGTTCAGGGAGCGAAGATCACGAACAACTCTCTGCCTCATCCTCGATTCACTCATACGACAACCACCTCTATTCCCGCTTCGGCGAACATTCGGCCGGCAACGCCGCTCAAGTCGTAGTGCTCTCCTGCGCCCTTGCCGGCGAACGGCTTGTCCGGCCCGATCACCCGCGTGACTCCGGCCTGGAGCAGTGCCCGAGCACAGCCAGAGCACACCCCTTCCGGGCGCCAGTTCAGATAGGCGACGCAGCCAGCGGTGGAGACACCACGACGTGCCGCATCATAGACGGCGTTGCGCTCCGCATGCTCCATCCATTCGTACTTCACGGGCCTCTCCAGCATGCGACGTGGGGTGTCGACCACATCGCGTGGTATGCCGTTGTAGCCGGTGGCGATAACGGTTCGTGTCGCGGGATTGACCAGAACGCATCCGACGTGCGTCGACGGATCCTTGCTCCATGTCGAGACCAGCTCGGCCATCTCGATGAATCGGCGATGCCACTTCATCGCAGCTCTTTCATCTTGGGCAGGTCGTTCAGCGCAGCCTCGAACGACGCCGGCGAGTGGCAAACCACATGCAGCATCTCCGCGTACCTGCGCCGCTTCTCGTTCACGAACACGATAGGCTTGTCGAGCGCGTGCGCGTAGCCGATCTCGAAGGCGAGATTCGGCCAGCCAGGGTTGTCTACCTCCATGTAGGCGAACACCATGTCGCACTCCCTAATCATTTGCTTGTCCTTCTCCGTGTAGTTGCGGGAGTCGTGTATCTTGTGCTCGCTCGGGTCGAGGAACTCGACATGCTCCAGATGGCGCACCGCGTCCTTGACCGCTTGCTGCCACCTGCTCACGAATCCGCCTGCCAGATAGATCTTCATGGCTTCTCCCCAAGCTCTCCGCTAAGTATGTGAACGACGCCGGTGTGCTGCTAGCCACGCGCTTGCCGGATTGGATCCTCACTCTGCGATCTCCTTCGCTTCGCCCCAGCTCGGACCGATCTCGATGTCGACCTTCGAGGGCACGTTGATCTTGACGCAGGTCCGCATGATGTGAGCGACTGCATTGGCCTGTGAGATGTTCTCAACTCCGGCACAAACCTCGTCATGGACCTGAAGCTGTAGGGGCAGGCCAGCCTCATGGATCCTGATCATCGCCAACTTGGTCTGGTCAGCGGACGACCCCTGAATCAATCGGTTGAGTGCCTTGAACGTCCAGTCATAGCCACCGTTCGCAGCGACCGGGAACCGGCAGCGCCGACCAAGCAGAGTCTTGATGTAGCCGCGCGCCTTGGCCCTGCGCTCACAGTTATAGCTCAGTTTGCGCACGAACGGCACACGCTCATCAAACAGGGCGAACAGCGCCTGGGCGTCTGGGCCAGCCGCCTCGTACGCGCCCCTCGATCCTTGTCGCATCTCCGTCGGCAGTCCGACCGATCTCGCGAGCTTCCCGGATCCCATGCCGTAGCACATACCCAGGAAGATCTGTTTGCACTCCGTACGTCGCTTCTTCCATGTCGGATCGTCTTCAGTGATCCCAGGATAGATCATCTGTGTCATCATCGCGTGGTTGTCGGTATTGGGGTTGTTGCGATAGCGGTCGGCCGCTTCCTTCGCACCAGTCAGTCCGATCAGCTCAGCAAAATGGACCAACATGCGAGGCTCCTGCTGCGAGTAGTCCGCAGACATCCATAGATCAGTACCATGATCTGGTACATAGATTGAGCGCCACAGCTTGGCGAAGTCATCACGAGCCGGCTGGTTCTGCATGTTCGGGTCGGACGAGCTGAGCCTGCCATACTTGGCGCCCGCTCCTTCTCCCGTCTCTCTGGCCCGCCGCATCTGGTTGAACGTGCAGTGGATCCTGCCGTTGACCATATGCTTGTTGATGCTGGCCACGAAGCCGGTGCGCAGCTTGTTCATCTTGCGTGCCATCAGGATGGCATCCGTTGCTGGATGACCGACCTGTTCGAGCAGATCCTTGTCGATCTGCCACTGTCCCGTGGTCGTCCTCTTCATCCTGATGTTGAGCTTGTCCATGATAGGCAGGAGCGCCTTCTTCGCGTTCACATCCCCAACAGCAAGCTGGACACCAGTCAGTTGCTTGATGCGAACGAGCTGTGCCTTCTCCTGCTTGATGGACCACGCAGCGATCTCGTCTAGCTTGTCGGTGTCGATCCGCACTCCATGGCGCCGCATCCCGAGCAGGATTGGCTGGAGAGTGCTCTCCATGTCGTAGATGGTGCGCAGGCCCTGTCGATCAATCTCATCTTCCTGCTTCTGTACCAACGCGCAGATATTGTCTACGTCCCCCTCGGCGTACGCACCGACATAGCGCGCAGGCAGCTTCCACATCTCAGACTTCGGGTTCAGGCCGTACTTCTTCGCGGCCTGACGCAGCAGCGTCTCATCCTTGCCCTTGAAGCCCCAGCGTCGCAGCACCTCATCGAGCCGGTACGAGTCATGTAGCTCGTACAGCACAGGGTCGGCGATCTGAATGTCCCGCACCGCCTTCACCTTGGGGAAGAGGATGCCCTCCTCCGCGAGGTAGTCGAGATCGTACTGGAAGTTGGCCCCAACGATCTCTCCTTCATAGCTGGCGCACATATCCTTCAGGTACCACAGCACGTAGTCGAGCGGCATGTTGTCGCCGCCCAAGTGGCGCATGGGCAAGTAGTAGGCACGATCATCACCGTCGAGCTTGAACGACACACCAGCAATGAAGCCTCCGGTACGAATGCTCGGGCCAGTCGTTTTCAGGTTTGGGTCGCACGTCTCGATGTCGATGCCGATACGCTTCGCTTGATTCCACCGCGTGGGCAGTTCGCTCATCCGTGGCGGCCGCCACTTCGCACCGAGCGGGAAGGGTAGGTGCTGGAGACTCATGACCGAGCTTCGACGAATTGAACCATGGCGCGGCGCCAGTCGGACGACTTGATGCGGCCCGCTAGGTTGAGCGCCTGCTTCTTCTCCTCGCAATTGAGCGCGGCCAACATGGGGATGGCGGTTTGCCGGACGAACGGGCTGGTGTAGCCCACGCCTTGGCCCCGTGTTTCGAGATACATCCGCACGTCGCTCCAGAACGCCTCGTCCACCACGATCGGCGTAGCCTCGCACGACCCAAGCGTGTAGCCATCATAGAAGCGGCGATCGCCCGGCGCGAAGCGTACCTTGGCGATCGTCGCTCGATCCCTGTTCGTGAGGAAGGCCCCGGTCTGGACCAGCGTGAGTGAGCCCATCTTCAGCCCTGATCGCTGGGCGATAAGCTCTTGCAGCATCGACAGTTGCAGGAACATTGGACCGAAACATGCAGCAAGGATATTGGTTTCTGAGGTGCATGCGGTCATCGTAAGTTCTTCCGCCGCAACGGTTTGTACGGACACGACGAGCGTCTCGGTCATCAACTGGAACCCAGAAGGCTCGTCCCACAGATCATCGGCAATCGTGGCTATCGCGGCCTGTGCCTGATAGAGGCTCAGGAGGGCGTCCGTCAGCTCCTGTGCGGGGTTTCGCCAAATTCCAGGCCATGACACCACCCGCTCCTGCGGCCGTTCCACGACGAGCGTGAGGCCCCCTGGTAGGCGCACGGGGCCTTCATGCCCGAACTTGGGGATGGTTTCGTTGCGGAGCGCCATCAGCCCCACCTGAGGGTTCCTGGCGGTGATCACGTCCATCGGTATCTCCTTGCCGGCACGGCATCGCGTGCATAGGTGTCGAACAGTTCCAGGGCCTTCTGGGCATCAGCATGCTGCCAGCCGAAGGCTCCCCCAGCCTCCTCCATCAGACGACCCACAACGCTGGTCGCGGCATCACGACCATACATCGAATCAGGGTTGAGTTCAAGGCTCAGCAGCAGGCTGGTCCCCCTCACGGTGGATCGGCCAGCGTAGATATAGGGCTCTGGCTCGCTCAGCAACAGAGCGATCTCGAACGCGAGCTGTTTGCCAATGCCCCTCACGGTAGCCAGCATGTTCGTGTTGCCTTCCAGGGATAGGCCGAGCTGATACTCGATCGCGCGAGCTTCCGCGCTCTCCATCACGGCACACACCTCACCCAGGTTCATTGGCAGGATGCCCATCGTGACGTTACAGTTGATCAGGCAGGGCGTCGAGCCCAGGGCGTCGAGCACCAAGTGGCTGTCCCATCCGTGCGCCTGTAGGATCGGCTTGATGAGATCGAGCGTCTCCGTCTTCGCGAAGAGCCAGCACGCGATCGTCGCGTAGATGCGCAGCGGTTCGGGCAGGTCGGCGATGTTCTGTTTCCACCAGCGGTACAACTTGCCGTCGGTGCGGCGGATGTTGGGGAACCAGTAGTCACGCAGGCGCGCATTGTCTGTGTGCGGTGCCGGTAGCCCGGCCTCGACTCGTTGTCGAATCTTCTCTCGTTCAATCACGAAGTTCCAGAAGTTGGTCAGCGCGGCAAGGATGAGTCCAGCTCCTCGTCAACTTGGATGACGGAACGCACGAGCCCGAAGACTGGCATGTGGTCCTTGCAGTCTCGTGGCTCGAACTTCGCGTAGCTCTGGCGCTCGGTGAGAGGTGCGAGGTAGCGATAGCAGTCGCCCCGAGAAGGGCACTGTCTGCTCATGCACATCGTGATGTCAGGCATCACAGCCCCACAAACTTCGCGCGCAGCTCGGGGCTCCGTGCGTACGCCCGCTTCAGTCGACGATGGATCGGCCGCCAGCTCAGGGGGCGGTACATGACTTGATGAGTGAGCTTCTCCTTCACCACAGGCTTGCCGTGACGATCCACGCTGTTGTATCGGACCTTCCGCTCGACGTAGCCGAGATCCAGGGGCTGTGCTGCTCTCGCCACTGCCAGCTTGCGCAGTACCTTCGACTTTCGACCGTTCATTACTCCTCCTCGAATGGTGGCCCCGGTAGGGTTCGAACCTACGACCTTCTGGTTCAGAGCCAGACGCTCTTCCGGCTGAGCTACAGGGCTATTGGATGCCTCGGTGGGACTCGAACCCACGACCTTGGGATTAGGAATCCCCTGCTCTCGTTCCACTGAGCTACGAGGCAGTATAACACAAGTGGTAGAAGCGGAGGGACTCGAACCCTCGGTTGCCTTCTTGTAAGGAAGGTGCTGTTGCCGCTGAGCCACGCTTCTATGATTGGCAGGTGTGGAAGGAGTTGAACCCTCGCTTCTGGCTTTGGAGGCCGTCAGGCACCCTGTGCTCACACCTACAAGTGGTGGCGGGGGTGGGAATCGAACCCACACTCGTGCTTGGGCATGAGCCAAGTGCAGCAGCCTGTACTGCGTGCCCCGCTACGAATTCTGGAGCGCCCGCCGAGACTCGAACTCGGACCCGCTGGTTGGAAGCCAGACATGCTGCCATTGACACCACGGGCGCATCCGATTGGTTGGTCCGGCAGGTCTCGACCCTGCGACCTCCGGGGCTTCACTCCGGCGCTCTTACCAACTGAGCTACAGACCATCAAACTTGGTGGAGACGGTGGGAATCGAACCCACCGCAGTCTGTTTGCAAGACAAACTCGCCCCCTTGGTACATGCGTCCCCACGATTGGCTGACTCGGTGGGACTCGAACCTACGCGCTGCGGCTTAACAGACCGCTGCTCTGCCACTGAGCTACGAGTCATCGAACTGGTTGCCCCGGTAGGCATCGAACCTACAACCTTCGGGTTAAGAGCCCGCTGCTCTGCCAATTGAGCTACGGAGCAACGAAAAGCGGCGCGAGCCGTGAAGCCCGCGCCGCTGTACATGTCAGCCGATTGGACTTCCTACTTGCGGATCCACCAGAAGATGTCCGCCTTGGCGACCGCTGGCATCACAGTCAGGGCCACGATAATGGCCGTGCACATGAAATACCGGAAGTGTTGCCTCATCTCGGTCTCCCTTGCTGCGAGAATACCCTAGATACAGCTTATACGATACCACAGGCATCAGGAGCTGTCAAGCTCCGTCCCTTCCCTGATCTCGGACCAGGCCGATCGCCGCCTCATTCAGAGCACGGCTCATGCCAAGCAGGTCGATCGCGTTGCAGTTCATGTAGGCTGTGATCAATTGGCCGTCAGGGTTGATCGAGATCATCATCGCAGAGCTGGATTCACGCAGGATCGTCGCCATGCGAGCGCGCTGCTCCTCGATGTTCACGAGCCGGTCCATACTGTCGGACATCCGTGCTCCTAGTACATCAGGTCTGGCGCGTTGTCCTGAGCAGCACTGGGATAGAGATGATCGCGTCGATCACTCGCATTGCATTCTCCCTGATTCGTGGTCGAGCGCGCACGAGGCATCGACCTCGACGAGCATCGCCATACGCTCACCGTCAGCATTGAAGACGGTGCAGCCCTTGGCGCCCCGTTCCCACGCCTCGAAGTAGATCTGCTTGAAGTCCTCCCAGGGCATGTCGCCCGTGACGTTGCAGGTCTTGGACACTGCACTATCCACCCATCTCTGGGCTGTGGTCAGCACAGCGACATGCTCCTGGGCTGTGACCTCACTGGACTTCTTGCCTAGCACACCCAGGAACTCGACCCCGTAGTCCTTCACACGCACCGTGCGCTCGACATTGTCGGGTCCGATGTATGTGCGGTCAGCTTCGTACGCGAACACCGGCTCGATGCCGCTGCTCACATTGTCCGCAGCCACACTGATCGTACCAGTCGGCGCGATCGAGAGCAAGTGGCTATTGCGGATTCCGTGTTGCTTGATGCCCTCGATGATGCCCTCGTCCTCGAACAGCTCCTGATGGCTCTGGATGAAGCCACTCTGTAGGTACTGCTTGGCGTCGAACGCAGGGAACGGCCCCTTCTCCTTGGCCAATTCGACCGACGCCCGATACGATTCAATCATCAGGGCCTCCAGGATCTCTGCCTCCATGTGGAGGAACTCTTCGCTACCGTACTCGTAGCCTAGTGCTTCGAGTGCGTTCGCGAGGCCCGTGATGCCAAGACCCATGCGCCTTTTGCTCTTCGCCTCTTTCTCTTGTTCGTAGAGCGGGTAAATGGCGCGGTCGACGACGTTGTCCATCGCACGGACAACGTGTGGAATGTCTGCCGTAAACTGGTCCCAATCGAAGCTTCGACCAACAGATCCAACTAGGTACTTCACCAGATTGAGCGAGCCCAGCAGGCACGCCCCGTCGGGGGGCAGTGGCTGCTCCCCGCACGGATTGCATGCGGCGATCGTCTCGCAGTACCAGAGGTTGTTCATGGTGTTGATACGGTCGATGAACAGCACACCTGGCTCAGCCCAGTCCCACGCGCTGCGCATGATCATCTCCCAGAGCGCCCGAGCGTCGATCGTCTTGTAGGTCTGCCCCTCGAACACAAGGTCGAACTGGCTGCCATGCTTGACCGCGTCCATGAACTTGTCCGTCACAGCGACCGAGATGTTGAAGCCTGTCAGTGAGCCCTTCTCACATACCTGGCACCAGTCCCGCTTCGTGTGGATGAACTCCTCGATGTCGGGATGATCCACACGCATCACGCCCATCTGGGCGCCGCGTCGATGGCCCGCGCTCGATGTCGCCTTGCCGACCGAATCGAATATCGGCATGAAGCTCACGGGTCCGCCGCTCGTGCTCTGGAGCTTGCGGATCAACGACCCCTTGGGCCTGAGTGTGCTGAAGTCGTTCCCGAGCCCGCCACCCATGCGCATTGTGATAGCGCCGCGCGCCGCGCATGCCATGATGCTGCGGTCACCGTCCGTGAACGTGTCCTCGATCTTGGCGCCCACAAAGCAGTTGTAGGGCGTGACGGCGCGCGTGCTGCCCATCGCAGCCTGAATCCGCCCGCCAGGCATGAAGCGCATGCTACCGAGAATATCTCGCAGGACGTGGTAGTGCCCGTCGTCATCCTTCAGCGCCGCAGCGACGCGGTTGATCGCTTCGCGGTAGCTCTCGTTGCTCGATCGGTACTTCGTCTCGTGGATATGCTGCGCGAACGGGGTCACTGGTCCCATGTGTGCTCCTTCGTGAGAGGATTCAGAATAGCACGATCAGATCGCAATGACAACCCGCTTCGCGGCGCGCGTGATGGCGGTATACATCCAGCGTCGGGCGTTCGACTTGAACACGGCACTCTCGTCCATCACGAGCACACTATCCCACTGCGAGCCCTGACTCTTGTGGCAGGTCAGGGCGTAGCCGAACTCGAACTCGTTCGCGTCTCGGCGCTCGTACCACTCGGGCTCGGCGCCTTCGAACAGGGAGCGGTGGGCTTCCACGTCCATCATCTCACCACTGTCGGCCTTGACCGAGAAACAGAGTGGATCCTCAACCATGTTGTACAGTTGGTCGACTGTCCATAGTGAGCCATTCAGTAGGCCCGCCGCGTGGTTGTTGCGGATACACACCAGCCGGTCGCCCACGACAGGGAGGTGATCATTGTGACCGAGCAGCGTGCGGACGCGGGCGTTGATCTTGTGGCGCGTCCTGTTCATGCCCACGATGATCTGATCCACACCCATTGCGATATCCTGTCTGTCCCGCAGATCCCCCTTCGGCATCACTAGGCTGTCGCCATGCTCGCCCAGCTTCACGCAGCCCCCGGTGCGGATCGTGGTAGCCAGATCGACGATCGGATCGCCCTCGGCCTGTCGGTGGATCTCTGTGAGCAGAATGTTCGGTCTGTGCTCCGTGAAGTAGCCTCCGCCACGAACTGGCGGTAGCTGTGCGGGATCCCCCAGCACGAGCACCTTGCAGCCGTAGCTCAGCAGGTCGATGCCCATCCGCTCATCAACCATCGAGCACTCGTCGATGATCACGAGATCAGCATCACGCAGCGGGCTCTCGGTATTGAGTGTGAAGATGGGCCGTCGTACCGCTGCGGTCTCTTCCGCGATCTTCCTCTTCAGTTCCTGCTTGGCCGGACCCTCTGACATCTCGGCGAACTCTTTCTGCATAGTCTTCAGTCGCTCAGCGGACTTGCTCGCGGGAGTGTAGATCAGGGAGTGGATCGTGGTGGCGCCAAGGCAGCCTTTCTGTCGCAACACGTACGCGGCCTTGCCCGTATACGCACCGAACCAGACGTTCTTCACGCCCGTTGAGAGGTGCCTCGCGAGCGTGGTCTTGCCCGTGCCCGCATAACCGAACAATCTGTAGATCTGCTCGTCCGACTTGAGCCAAGCAGCCACGCCGGCGAGCGCCTTCTCCTGTTGTAGTGACCATTTCATCGGCGATACTCGATGTGAAGAGATGGGGCGGTCCGCCCACACCAAAGCAGGACCGCCCCTGGGCTCAACCCCGGAGGGGAGCCACTACCAATGGATGTGGAAGTCTCGCTTCTTCACCTTTGCCATGCGTCCGTCTGGATGGTGCCAGACAATGCCCTCATAGAGCTTGTCCTGCGTCAACCATTCCAAGATCTCGGCATAGGTTCGTGGATCGGCGTCGAGCTTGCGTAGCCCATGCTCGATCAGCATGATACGATCGAACTGGTGTCGGTTCCCGTTGATCTTTGGCCCACACAGCTCGTACGTCTGGCCCTCCCTCATGCGTCCGGCGCGGCGCAGCCCGGTGCGGTGCCACTTGTCGCCCGGTCCGTCCGTGACCGGCATCCAGCCGGGATGGCGGAGCGTGTTGGGATCAGGCATGGGCTGTGCAGGCAGCCAGTCTGTGGGATAGTCAGTGTCATGGGCTTGGATCGTATGCCGCTTGTACAAGCGGCCTTCCAGATACAGGCAGGCCGTCCCGTCCCACTTCACTGTGGGCACGCCCTCGCCTTCCAACACCCACTCACAGCCGGGTGTGACCGTCGTCATCTGGAACAGTGTGGGGATCTTTCGCATGGTGCTCCTATGAAGTTGGTGTGGGCCTCGCACCCACTCGGGCAGTCTTGATGACGCAGGTAGCCTAGTCTGCGACCCTTCTCGTTAGAACGGCATGTCGCCGTCCTCACCTTCTCCGGTCTCGATGTTCGAGTCGTGGTCAGCCTTGGCCGCACCACTCTCGATCAGCTTCTTGCACTCCGCAGCCATCAAGAACGCTGGGTCGTCGGTGGACAAGAGCCCCTTCGCGAGGTTGTCGTCGACTGGCCCTGTGAACGTGATGTTGTAGCTGTCACCGGCCGGACGACTCTCCAGCTTGGTGCCCAGCATGAGCTGGTGAGCGAACAGCGGTGGGTTGATGCGGCGGCCGTCTTCCAGCGTGTGCTGGAAGGTGTTCAGGCGCGTCATCATTTTCTTGTACGCCGTGATCTTAGTCGAGGTGAGGGCCAGCACGGCCATGCCCTGCGGCTTGCCGTCCAGCAGCACCACACCATAGACGTAGAACGTCTCGACCAGATCGTGCCCATTGACCTCGTACTTGCCATACTTCAGGCCACGAGCTTGGGCGTCGACTTTCGCGGCCTTCACCATGGCACTGTTCGGTGCGTGCGATGCCACGAGCCCTCCACCATTTTCGCGCTTGACCCACTCCACGAACTCGTGAACACGGATCGCAGGCACGAACACAACGGACGTGAACAGCTCTTGCGTCACGCTGTTGTAGAACATGCCCGCCTTCGCGCCCTTGATGCCGCCTTCCTTCTGCTCAGGGGAGGTGGACTGGAGCACGTTCAGGAACGGGATCGAGATGTCATCCTGAGTCAGGTTCTCGAATCCCTTGCCCGCGTAGTCACCATAGTCTCCGGCGACGAGGGCTGTAGACTTCTCTTCGACCACGGCTGGCGCGGTCTTCTTATTCGCCATTTTGCACTTCTCCTTGGTTATGTGTCAGACCGTCACGGCCGAGACACGCTGTCGATGGACTCCCAGAAGTTCCATCGGTACATCCTCTCCAGCTTCGAGCTTCTCACGCACGAACTTGGCGAGGGTGGAGGCATGGACGCTCGACTTGTCGTCGACCGGAAGCTTTCGCTCCTCAAGGGCCTTGATGGTCTCGGCAGCCTCAGCGTCCTCCCCCTTTCCGAACATGACGGTGACCTGACGCTTGATCAGGGCCTCATGTCCATTCTCTCGCAGCCACGCGAATGCGTCGGCCGCGTTGGCCTGACTTATCGAGGCACGGATGTTCTCCCTCACCCTGATTCTCAGGCCGGAGGTGGTGGTGAACTCTTCCATGCCAACGCTATCCATCAGCTCAGGGATCTTCACCTCTTGGATCTCGCGCAGCGCACGCTTGGCCGTCGCCACATTGGCCTCAGCGACTGCAAGCACAACCTCAGCCTCGACCTGCTGAGCCGCCAGCCCTGACAGCTCGGCGAGCGCAGAGTCGTCCGTTTTCGTGAATGATGTGTAGTCTTTGTCAAGGGCGCTGCCACGCTCGTCCTTCATATCCACTCCTTCAGCTTGTCGCCCGTGATCTCACGGGCAATGTCCTGCTTTGATCGTAGCGCATCCACGATCGAGATGTCAACCGAATTCGCAGCCACGATGTCGATGTAGTCGACCGGGTGCTTCTGTCCGTACCTGTGAGCCCTATCCTCGCTCTGCTTGCGGTGAACGTACCGGAACGAATTGTTGTAGTAGATGACTGAGCGAGCCTGGACGAGCGTGAGGCCCTCAGCACCCTTGGCGGGGTTGCCCACGAAGAACTGCACATCCCCGTCGATGAAGCGGCGCTTGGCCGTCTCACAGCCATCGTCAGAGACCTTGCCGTCGTACCGCACCGCGCGGTCTCCCAGCCTCTCCATGATCAGGTCGATGTCTTTGCGGAACCGCGCCCAGATGATCGCGGGATGGACCATGTCATCACAGATGCTGCCCAGCAGGTCGAGTCGTGGATTGTGCTCACCCAGCAGCTCGACGGTGCGATCGCCGAAGTCGTCCTCTCCGCCGTCGTCTGTGGGCACATAGCCACAGGTTACCTGCTGCTGACGAAGTAGCCTGGTGATCGCCAGCGATGCGCTCACCACCTCACCGCTGGCCAGCATGGCGAGCGACGCATTCTTGATCTCCCGGTACACCCTCGACTGCTCCGGGCTCATGTCGAAGTACCGCTTGCTGTAGAGCTTGTCGGGCAGGTCGAGCACGTCGTCCTTTTCCACCCGGTCGCTGATCTCAGACAACCATTCACGCAGCAGAGGCAGGCGACGGTAGGCGACGCACTTCTCGAACTGCTGGCCGGTCTCGGTCCTGAACTGTTGCCATAGGCCGAAGTGAGTCTTGTACTCGGCGAACGTGCCGATGCCGTGGTCAGCCCAGAAGTCAGGATCGAGGAAGCGGACGGGAGCGTAGGCATCGAACGGGTTGCCGTTCGCGATCAGTGTGCCAGTCGCAATGCGTCTGGCAGCAGCGTACTTGCCTGAAGCGACGATCGCCTTGGTACGCTTCGCGCCGGGCGTCTTGACCGCGTGGGCCTCATCGAGGATCATCAGCACCTTGCGCTGCTTCAGGAAGTTGGCAGCGAACAGGCGCCCCTTCTGCGTGATGTAGCCGTTATAGCTGATAGCCATGATCGAGAGGCCACCGTGGGCCATCATGCCACGTGCCATGTGCTGGTGCTTCTGTGTGTTGGCCCGCTTCGCCTCGTAGTAACCCATCAGGCTACGTCGTGCCACACGATCCACGAGATGGAGGGGGATCTCGTCGTTGATCCAGTTTCGATGCACCCCGTTCGGGGCGACGATGAGGATGGCGTTGATATCGCCCCGCTCGAACATCTGTGCAGCAGTGTCGAGCAAGAGCTTCGTCTTGCCTGTGCCCTGATCCCAGAGCACACCCCAGGCTTCCTTCAAGCCGTGAGCAATGAACCCCTTGAGCTGATGACTGAATGGTGTGGTCTTGAACTCGAACGTCAGCGACATCACGTCCTCATAGTGTTGGAATCCTCTGTGCCATCGCGATCAGCCTCTCCCAGAGAGGCAAGTGGTAGTCCTGGTGGGCTCGAACCCACACGCACCGCGTATGTGGAAGAAGGCGGAGGAATCGAACCCCAAGCGTGAGCGGCGCCTTCCTCAAGTTGGTCTGAGTGGCTGGATTCGAACCAGCGCCAGCCTGCTTCCAGGGCAGGTATGCGGCCACAACACCTCACTCAGTGGTACTGGCGGAGGGTTACGATCCCTCGTCCTCGGATCCACAATCCGTCGCTCTGCCATTGACTGACTAGGCGGAAGGTGGGGCGTTCTTGACTGAGTACATTGGTGTGTCCTTCGTCGAGAGGCTGGAGCCGATACGAGGAGTCGAACCCCGCTAGCAGCCGTACAAAGGGTGCTTTCTCCCAGAGATACCGGCTCAAGGGTCTGAACCAGAATAGCAAATCCCGATTGGGATGTCAAGCGGCTTTCCAGGCCCCTTCGTACATCGTAATGATCGCCCTTTTCCCGGTCGGGTATGTCACGATGTGGCTGTGCGTCCACGAAGATGGCCCCACATTGTAGCCGTGATCGAGACTTGCTGTCACTCCTGCAACATACAGGCCGTCCACGATCTCGGCCGCGTGCGTGTGGCCCGTGTTGGCCCTGCGCGCGATCCGGCTCAGAGCCCTGGTGCCCCCCCTTGTCCCATTCGGCCCGAGATGACCGTGCATTCCGCACTCAATCCCGCCACCCTGATTGTGCAGGAGGATGAACTGTTCATCCGGCCGGAGGAAGCGGACGTGCTTACCGACGCCCAGGTAGCGGAGCGCCCACTCGATCACGTGGAAGTCCTCCCGTCTCTCGATCGCCTTGTACTTGCGAAGCTGAGCTTCAAGGAAGAAGATTGCGTTCGTCGGATCCTTCTTGTAGTCATGCTCTCGCAGCCAGCGGGTCAAGGCGCTGTCGTGGTTACTGTCGACCACGACCATATCACAGTAGTCACGGTCTGCCATCGCCATGAAGCTGACCACGTCCTCCAGCTCCTTTCGTACATTGTCTGCACCATGGACGTAGCGAGCGAACATGGTGTGTGGGTTGCCAGTGTCGTGATGGTTGCGGGCACGGAAGTCGACCATGTCATGCATGAATTGGTATCGTGGACGCAGCGCATCCATCATACCGTTCTTGCCCCACGCAAGCGCTGTGATCCCCTCATTCATCTGGGCGACATGGATGTCGCCCCAGTTGATCGCTTCGACACGGTGACCACCAGTCACCTCACCGTTCGCGACGCGCAGATCAAGATCATGGATCACTCCCTCACTATCGGCGTTGAGCTGCCGGCAGAACCAGCGCCCCCTGCTGTCCACCTCAACCAGCAAGGCACCATAGACGTGATGGAATTCAGCCTTCAGTCCGGCCTTCTTCTGGATGTAGTTGCGCAGCGTCACGGTGCCGGTGGTGAAGTTGAACTTTACGCCCTCACTCTTGCCAGAGGGCAGGGACTGCATCGCAACCTTGACGTGAGGGAAGATGCCCGAGCGGCGTCCCGTGTAGGTGTCGAGTCCACTCAGCGGACGTACGGCCGTGGGCAGGATGTTCATTTCCCCGCACCACATCAGCCCAGGAGCCAGCTCAATACGCTCATCGTTGAAGTAGGGGGCGAGTTTACCGTTGTACCACAGGTTCGCGTCCGTGACCGGACCTGTGTCAGGCTTCTCGGGCTGTGTGAAGGCGTGGCGGTTGTAGGTGTAGCGTGAGACGAGCACCTGGGCACCCCAATACTCGGCGAGCGCCATGAGCGAGCGCCATGTGGGCTCGTGTAGGTCGGTGTTGTTCTGGGCGCTAGTGCAGATGTAGCGGCGCACCCCGCTGCGTGGGATTGTGAACCGCTTGTGCCTCAGACCGTGAGGGTCACCACCAGAAAGGGGCTTGATGTGGCCAGACCTCTTCAGGTCACGCCGTACGGTCGTGCGTGGAATGCCAGTCTCACGAGAGACCGCCTTGGCGGACCCGAGACGGGCGTACGCTTCTGCTACCTGTTCTCTTCTACTTGCCGCCGTGCGTGATCGCATACCAGACTGCTCCAATGATGCCGGCCACGATGATACTGACCGCGCTGCGGGCACCGTAGCCTCGCATCGAGTCTACCGACTTGCGCCAGTCCCGAAGCCACTGGAAGTCTCTCTGTGTCTCCATCGGGTCGGAGCAATCCAGCCCCAATGTGAGGAGTGTCTGCTTGACAGTTCTCGCAACGATGGCTTCAATTTCAGCTTCGGTCAGACGGTCAGGCATTGGGTGACCCTTGTTGGGGAGTTCTGAGTATAGGTCAGTCTTGGCCGCCCCGTCAAGATAAGGGTTGACGTACGGAGTCGCCCCCTGCTACTGTTTCGATGAGGAACGGGCTCACCCGAGGGAAACTGCTTCTGAGTCGCACCCGAGGGCCTCTATAAGAGCCCCGTCTGATCGGACGACCGCGAGCGGCCCCCAGTGCAATGCCGGGGGCCGCTTGCTTACTTCTGGGGGAGCTGCGACTTCTTGATGTTCTGCGCGCCCTGATGGAACGCAGACATGAGGAGACCCAGCACACCAGCCCCAGCCATCTCCTGGCTGCCTGAGAGCGCCTCAGGGCACGATACGGCGCACCCGAAGCCCACCTCCAGCACCTTGGTGATGAAGACCATCACGGGCGCCAGATCGACGCCAGGGATGAGCGTGAGCAGAGCCGGAACAACGCCCGCTGCGGCCGGAGCCGCCACGTTCTGTGTCCTCTTCGCCTGCTTCTTGCCCAGATCCTTGCCCGCCGAGCCGCCAGTCAATGATCCAGCGATGATGGCAGCGGTCGCCCCTGCCGGCCCGCCAACGATCGTACCTGCTACGGTCGCGACGGCGCCCAGGAGCTTGCCCCATTTCATGCCAGGTCGACCTTGCTGTCGCCGACCTTCCCGCTCATGCCGGACAGGATGTGGAAGAAGGCCGCATCCTTGTCGGTCTGGACCTCATCTGCGCCCTGCATCAGGGCACCCATCAATTCCATGACATTCTGGGTCTCTTCGCCCATCTGAATGCCGTTGAGCACGCCCATGACCAGATCGGCCAGCTCCTCGCCGACCTTCATGGCGTCTGCCTTGTTGTAAGCCATTCTGACTTCTCCTTGAGTTGCAGGACGCCACGGCCCTGCGATATTGAGGTGAGCCCACGTGAATCGCAGGCTCACCCAAAGATAACTCCTCACTACGCCAGCAGCACCCCATACCCATTCTCTGTGCTGCCACCCGAGCCGGTGATGTCGAAGAACTGATCCACAGTGGGCGCTTGGGTGAATCTGATCAGCACACTGTCCGCAGCGGTGACAGCCAGCACGCCAGTCGTTGCCGACGCAGCGACGAGTGTGATCCAGCCTCCACCGTTCACATTGCTCTCGACAATGCCGGAGGACGGCAGTGCTGTCTTGATGTCGAAGGTCAGGTTGCCTGTCTGCCCCACCACCACAGCCGGTGAGGGGACATTCACAGTGAGTCCGCCGAACGTCAGGTCATCCAGGCTTTGCAGGCCGGAACTGATCGCCATCTCCAGCTCCATCCTCACCGGGTTCGTCAGCTCCACACCAGCTTCGGGCGGCGTATGCTTCGCTGTCACATCAAGACGTGCGTCCGTGGGAAAGGCGGTGTTCGCGCCGAGCGCGACGATCATCGCGTTGCGTAGGATGTAGGCATCAGCTACGGAGGTGCCGGACCCCGCTACGTTCACTGCGGCAGTGATGGCCGGAGTGCCGGAAGGGTCCAGCACCAACTCGTAGTCGAAGTTGGGTGAGTCATCGGCCCACGGTGGGCTCGACAGGTCAAGGTTATGGTCCTCCAGAATGTCGTCCACACGCCACGCCCTGGGCGTGATGCCGATCTCCAGGCCCAGAGAGTCGTCGCTCGATGAAATGCCCAGCTCGGTGAAGTAGTCCACATCCATCGACACAGCGGTGATGTCTGCGTACACCCCATTGATCACTGGGTCGCGCGGAGCCAGGGGGACCAAGTAGATGCGGTCAGCGTTGAGTGACACCTCGGTCGTCGGCGTCAGTGCCTCGCTGATTAGCTCATACTGGTTGCGTGAGCGCAGCTTCACGTCATACTCGTCTTCCAGCGCAGCCAGGGCACGCTCCTGAAGGTTTCCGCCCTCAGAGATGAACCAGACGCGCGTATTGATAGCGTGCGCCTTTGGCGCAGTGTTGAACAGGCCACGATACACGCCAGAGATGGTGAGCTGACTACTGCCGTACGATGCATCCTCGAAGCCGATGAACTCACCGTCGATGTAGGCGATGTTCGCGAGCTGGTTCACTCGACCGAACGAACCGGCGAACGAGAAGTTGAGATGGCGGATGCTGCTGAGTGTATCCTCATTATCCACCACGATCGACGCTGCCGCAGGGCGAGCCTCGCTCGCCTCGTACGCAGGTAGCGCCACATTGAGCGTGCCTGTCTTCAGGAAGGAGGAGATGCTGAAATCGTTCTCGAACGTGCCCGCGAGAGGTCGGGAAGTACCGGCGCGCGAATAGCACTGAAATCCGACCGTTCCTCCTCCAGGGTCACGGGCACCGGCCCAGACTCGGGGATTCAGATCAGGCGCGTACGGATCCTGAAGCACGAGCTGACGCGGCGCCTCGAACGTGAGGGTATCGGCCGCCACGACAACAACCGGGTCGTCCTCGGCCCCACCCCACCCCGTGGGCGTGGGGTCACCGAACGTGGCAGCGCCGGGGGTTGCGAAGATATCCTGGGCCGCAGTGATCTTGATCTTGCCGTCCGTGAGTGTGCCATAGTCGATGCGAGTGATGCGCATGGGCAGCTCAATGATGCCCAGGCGGGCGTTGCTCCAGCGGTACACGTCACCGGGCACGAGATTGAAGCCCTTGCGATTCACAGAGATAGTGTGCTTCGCTATTGGATAGGCGAGTGTAGCCAGCTCACGCCACACAAGCTGGTTGGCGAGTGTGCGCTTCTTGCAGCCCGGATAGTTGACCTCGGCGCTGATATTGCCGCCCTGAATCTCAACGTTCGCCATGTCCTGCGCGAGGGCGTACGCCTGCTTGAAGTTGTCGTCCGTGTCCGAGAAGAGCAGTCTGACCTGATTGGTCGTCTCGCTCCATGTGGTGCGTGAGTAGTCTACCAGGCTCAGGATGTTGGTCTCATCGAACAATGGCTGGGAAGCGAGTACATAGTCATCACGGATCAGCTTCATCTTCCAGTCACCGTTCGCGCGGTCGAAGTAGAGGGCACCGTCGATCTGGCGCAGCACCTCATTGACGACCTCGCTCGCCTCCTTCTCGTTGTCCAGCACCATGCTGAACCCGTTCAGCTCGGTCGCGAGCGTGGCAGCGGCAGCGCGGAAGCTGGCCACATTGATGCTCCCTGCCGGAATCTTCAAGCCCCAGTCGGTGTCTGTCATGATCTCATACAGCACATTCATTGGGTTGGCTTCGCTGGTGTCGATCACTTCATCCCCAGGCTGTGCTGTGGCGAGCTCCAGACCATCAGGGATGCGGCGCAGATCGAAGGACCACGGCTGCACGCTCGGGCTCGTTCCAACCAGGCCCTGGAAGATGTAGTAGCAGGTGCCACGATAGCCCGGAACGATCGCTGGTGAGAGCTGTGTGGAGAGATAGCTGTCGGCCGTCTGTGTGGTGTCCCCCACATAGAACCATGCAGCGTTCTCGGATTCGATGCCCCCAGCACCGAAGTCCTCTCCACCCAGGATAGTTGGGGCACTGATCGACATGGCCCCAGCTCCGGTGCGCCCACCATCGGCGAACTTATCATGGATGCGAACTCCGACACAGGAGTCGACAGGGCCACGGCAGAGCGCAAACTGGATGCCGACCTTGTAGCGATAGCCTGTTGTGATGCGCGTGGAGGAGAATATGCCCGTCTTGACCTTCTCAGTGATCGCGACCTGACGAAGATTCCCGTACCACACAACATTCGGAGCCTTCAGCCTTACCGTACCCCAGATCAGTGGCACAGAGCGCCCCTCAGTAGCTGTCGGGAAACTGAAATCACCAAGCCCAGCAGGTCGAGCGTTCTCGAACTTGGGCTTGGGACGGATCAATTCACCAACAACCGTCAACGCAGTGAAGATGAGAGGCAGAAGCCACCAAGGCATCAAAGACCTCGATCGAATGGGTTGAATGTCGGCACGAACGGAAAGCCTCCGTAGTTCACCGCGTTGCTGAACTTGGAGGTGCATACGTCGATCGTGTGGTTGCACCCAGCATACACGTCGACAGACGATCCGAGCGGGCTTGTCTCAAAAGGTAGGAACAGTGTGAGGATGTCGCCGCTTTGTGACACCACGAGCCTGTAGTCACTTGCCCCATTGTCCACGTAGCCGCCCACGGCCCAGTCGGCACCCTTGGCGCTCAGTCCAGAGACAGTGATGGTGTTGCCCACGACCGCGCTTACCGTTCCCGTGTACTTGAAGCTGGCCCTGGCGACGGTGCAGAGTGTGTCGTACAGAACATGGTTACAGAGGCCCTGATACTTGAACCTTGGGATGGAGCGCGAGAACGCTGCTTCGTCGGTTACCCCCGAGAGTGTACACACTCCCCCTTCTTGTAGATAGGCAGCGCCGATGATGCGGCCAGACCAAATCACGTACGCCTCAGTGTCGCCGATGTGGTAGCGCGTGATCTCCAGCGTCACTTCAGGGCCGGGCGGCACGTCGATGAACCGCTGTGCGAGAGCATCGTCCGTTGGCAGTGTGATCTCCAGCGGCGTGCGGCGATCCTCGGTCGTCTGCTTTGCGCTCGTGCGACTGATGGCACGAGAGAAGTAGTCGTTCGAATCGTACGGAGGCTGGTGGTCGAAGGGCGCACTCGTGTAGCGGTACACGGTCGATCCAATCGTGAACTTGTACGTCTCTACTGGACGCCCACTCTCTGTGCCCTCTTCTAGCGCCTGGTATGTCACTGCTGCACTCCAACGATCGACATGACGGCCCGTGCCGTGCCGGGCCTCAGATGGGTGATGCGTAGCTCATCGTTCGCGATGCGGGCCAGTCGCAGGAAGCTGATGCGGTCAATGTCCTCCACGAGGATCTCCTGGCCCCACACAGAGTCGACAGTGAGCCGCTCGGTCGTGGAAGTCAGCTCCTCGGCCACTGTGATCAGCCTAGTGATCACAGTACCGTCGTTCAGCAGCATCCACAAGGCCGCGAGAGGGTCTTGGCCGTGCACGAAGTCGGTGTAGCCGATATTCTCGACCACCATTTGGTTCGACCCCGCCCCGAGCGTGCTCGTATTGATCAGGTCCGCGTAGAACGTAGGGATGTAGAAGGAGGTGTGTGATCCCCGCAGCGCGTGCGCGAGCTGTCGGATGCGCCACACCGCCTCGGGAGTGTTTGCGATGAAGCCCTTCGTCGAGCTGAGTGCTGACAGCACATCGTCAGTGTACTGAACACGGCCAGTGATCTCGTTGTCGATCACCTCGATGCGTGTGCTGATGGACTCTGTGATCGTGGGCGAGTCGCCCACCCAATTAGGGTCACTCAGCATCACCTTAGAGTTGAAGCTCCCCCACGCGCTCGTATCGGACAGGTCCACGTCATTGTCCATGACGATGAACTTCATGCGGTACTCGTCCATATTCTTGATGTACTTCTGTCCGCTCGCTGTGCCTTCTGTACGGGTCAAGCGCAGTGGGGCGACGATCGTGTCGTCAGTGCCATAGCTGTTCGATACGGCCGACGTGAAGGTGATGGATGTGGCTGTGAGCGACTGGATCTCTAGGGACTCGAACGTCGACGCAGCTGACCAGATGATCGCGAGCGCCCCCACACGGAAGTCGGCGAAGGTCGTGTCGACAGTGATCGTAGTGTCCAGGGCGGTGATGTCGGCGCCCAGCTTGCGCGACTCGAACCACACAGGCAGACCGAGGACGCCCGCCTGGGCTCCAGCCATCAGCATGTGGAATGTGCGACGGTCCGAGCCCTCTTCCAACCTGAAGACCAGCTCGAACTCCTGTCGAGGATGCTTCCCCATGCTTACTCGCTGCTCCGAGTTGTCCCGCGCCTTCAGGATGTCTGTTTGGAAGCGCAGCACCTCTTGAATCGGCGTCTCTGGCTCGTACGGGAACATGATGACGCGAGAGCCCGTGATGGGAATCGCGATCGCGCCGCTGTCCAACACGAAGTCGAGCGTGCCGTCGATGTCGGGAGGCCCACTCGCACTGATCACTACGTCGAAGACCGCACCGGCCTGAGCCGCAAGGATCGCGGGCAGAGATGGAAGACCATCGAACGTGACGCCGGGGCCGGCGTTCGGGGTCGCCGACGTGAACGTGCGAGCCGCGTTACGGTATGAATTATAGATCTCGATCGCGCGCGTCACGGTCGTGATGATACTGCCCAGTTCGATCGAGCTTGGGCTTGTCCACACTCGCTCGAAGAAGAACTGGCCTGGATCCTTGGCTTCCTGCCCCTCAAAGCTGCTGGCAGGGAGAGTCGCCGGCACCCCGGCACTGAACGGTCCCCCGATCAGCGGATCAAGAAGTACCTGCTTCAGACTGAACACACCAGGGGGCGCCGCCGAGGTGAGTATCTCGATCAGATTGCTGACGTGGGAGTCAACGCCCCCGATCTCCTGTCCCTCGAAGTCAGCCATCAGCTCTTCCTATACACAATGCCTGCGTTCCAGCTCTCTTCCGTGTCGGCCAAGAGGTGCTGCTTGCGAGCCCAGGGATACACGACCCAGGTCTCTCCCCCGAGAGTGATGGTGTCACCTGCGCTGAGGTTGTTCATGTTCACGATGCCGACATTAGGTTGCTGTCCCAGCCAGATCCATGTGTCTGGTGCAGTGCCTGTGTCACGGTACACGACAGGAATGGGGATGATGGGAATGTATGAGTTCAGGTTGCTGTTGTGGATGTGCCGCATGAAGCGCAGCCATAGGCCGTCACGCGAGCCACCAAATAGCACACGCCTGGTCTGCCCAGCAGTGTCAGTGCCTGTGACAGAGGCTCCAAAGACCCCCCACTTTTCAGAGCCACCCTGGAGACCGATCCCTTCCATATGCATGGTGGCATTGCTCAGTGATGGTGAGGAAGTGCCGTCCAGGACGAATACGTGGGAGACCGAAGCTGGATTGTCGATGTTGGTCGCACCCTGTTCCCAGATATGCCCATAGGCGTACTCGCCACCTGTCCAGTCATTGATCTTGTCGATCGTGCCGAAGCCGAAGTGGCGATAGATGCCTGCGCTAATTTGGACCACGACATGGATGTGCATAGGGTCGCCCCCCGCGCCATCCTCACAGTAGAACTCGTACGAGGTCCACGGACCAGCCGTGAGGAACTCGACACGGCGCTCAATTCCGATCGTGGCACTACCGTTGCCGGAGTCGTTCGGCATCACGTCGATGGCAGTGGCGGGCGTGTATCCTAGCGACTGACAGATGTTCAGGTCCGCTCCTGTCCCGTCCCACCCGAAGTGGACGTACATATTCGACTCATGGATCGTACATTCGTCGTTGGTTGCATCATAGTTGTCGACCGTGAAGTTGTGGGCAGCCGCGAACGTCTGGAGCTTATTGACCAGATCCTCGACCGAAGATGGCGTGCCGGTTTCGAACTGTAGGGCCATCAGCCCTCCTTGATAGCCAGGAACGAGTGGATGCCCGTTCGGTTGCAGTTCTTGAAGACACGATACACGTCGCCCTGGATGATGCGGTCCTCGGATGTTGGAGCGGTCGTAGTGCTGTACGCCTGGAACCAGAAGACATCATCCAGTTCTCCATAGACCTGCTGATCGTTGGCTGTTTCACTATGCAGTAGCATGGTAGGGAACAGGACATAGTAGTCAGCCCCGGTTCCAGGAGTAGGCTCCAGATTGGCCGTGGGCGCACTGATAGTATCCATATTCACGATGTGGTCAAAACTGAAGGCCAGAGAGTGCGCTGTGAACCTGTCCTCTAGCGGCGCAGAAGAAGAGTCTTGTAGGCTACCGCATGGTAGTGTGATGTACTTGCCCGACGGGTTGATGTCAGCTCCCGTGAAGGTCGCGTTCGCGAAACTGTGCCATGTGCCTGCGGCGTCAATCAGGCGCATCGGTCCATCGTCCACGTTGACCTCTGCCCACGGGTCAGTCAGTGAACTGAATGTAGTCGCCTGATTGTGCGTAGCATCGTATTCTGGGGCTGCGCCCGCCACCATGAGTGGGTAGGGGTACTCCGTGGTGGTTGCATAGCGACTAATGAAGCCAAGATACATTGGGTAGAAGTTCGAATCGACCCGCACCATCAGGATGATGCGGAATGGAGTGACGCTCAGCCACCAGTTCATGGAGCCATTCTTGAGGAGCAGATACGTGCCCTTGCGCGTCGCTGCATCCCCACTATCGTGGGCACCAGGGCTTGCGCCCGGCTGAGACTGGTTGGCGAGTCCAGAATCGTACCCTGTGTAGCCATGCAGCTCCCAGTTGTACCGCCCAGAGGCGCCGACGTTGTAGGTGCGCCATCCCACATAGATCGTGTCCGACCCGCCACCAGTTCCGTGCAGAATCACGTCACGCTCGGTACCAGACCATGTGGTGTCACGATCGGCCGTCCACCCGTTCGTGCTAGAGGTGATCGCCAAAGCAGCGCCGCTCCCAGTTCCCCCAGTTGGGGAATTGGGGGTGGACGGGCCGGCCGAGTACACGCCCGCGCTGTCGATGCGAACAGCAGTCAGCGCACCTCCCCCATCGACCGATACAACCTCGATCGTCGCGGCTGTCCCAGTGCCGCCGGCAATGGTCAGTATGTCACCAGCGACATAGCCTGTGCTTGCATCAGTGCCGTCGATCGCCACTGTGTCGAGTGACGTGGCTGTGACAGCAGCCACGATGTCGTTGCTCAGGTCGATGTAATCAGAGCTTGTGCCCTTGATCCAACTCACGATAGTGCCCTGTTGGCTGTGGTCTTGTTGCGGGAGAGCTGATTCATGATAACCCGCGTTCCTTCCTCGTCCGCCATCGCCTCTCGGATCAGGGCGGGGTCGAGCACGTTGACGAACTTGAAGTTCGGCGCTGCCGGAGGCGGTGCTGTCTGCATGGAGTTGCCAGCGCGACGCTGCGCGGGCGTCGTGACATCCACCTGTTCGTTCGGCGACTTCCGGAAAGCTACGATCTGAGAGTCAGCCCCACCAGACCCACCAGGCAAGATTGTCCCTCCATGGGCAAAGGCAGGGAGCCCGAGCGCTGAACTGACAGCTTTGACGGCCTGCATACGGACGATCGCTCCGATGATCTGAGTGATGCTGTCGACCGCTGCCGACGCGAACTCTTGGAACAGAACCTTCCCGCCGCTCGTGAAGTTGCGGAGCTGGTCGAACCCAGCATCAAACACGGCAGTGATACTGTCCCCGAGGATCTGCTGGCTCTGGGACACCTCATTGAGCGTGCCCTTCAACCCCTCCAGCGCTTTGGCATACTGCTCGGCCGTGAGGTCGGGCTTGAGCTCATCTAGCGCCTCCAAGTTCTTCACCAACTCCCTGTCTGGCCCCAGGATCTGCTCCTTCAGCTCCGCCTGGCGGGCGAGCGCCTGGTTCTCGGCGATCAGTCCCTCAACCACCTTACGGTCGGGTGCGGCCAGCTCCTTGCCCTGCTTGAACAGAGCGTTCTCCAGCGCGAAGATCTCTGCGCGACGCTGGCGCGCATCACCGCTCAGCTTGAGTAGCTTAGCTTCCTGAGCCAGTCCCGAAATCGCGTCCCGTAGTGCATCCTTCTCTGGCTTGCCCTCTGGTACTACAGCGGCAACTCCGGCAGTCTGCCCAACACTCCCACCAGCACCGCCCTTCTTGAACGCGGCCTCTCCCTGGAGCTTAGCGACGCGGTCCTCGATGTTAGTTATGAAGCCGGTCAGGTCAGAGTTAGCCATGCCATCGGCAAGCTTAGAGCCAAGCCTAGAGCCTGCGATTGCAGCGGCCGTACTGTCAAACTGAAACAGCTCCAGCTCAGCCAGCTCGCTCTTACCTACCGCCGTACGGATTATATTCAGGCCCTTGATGAAGCCCTGAATCAGTCCCTGGATCAACCCACTCGCGACGTTGACCGCTTCCAGCAACAACTGCACGAAGCCATCAATGAACTTGCCCCAGTTGTCGTCCACGAACTTGAAGAAGTTGCCGAAGATGAAGCCGAGTCCGTCAATGAGCTGCGCCGCAGAGCGGAGCAGCTCGATCGCGCCCAGGCCAATGAGCTTGAATGCCTTCAGTGCGATGCCCGGAAGAGACTCGAAGAACGGCTGGAGTGGTGCAAGCACCGCCATCAGCTCTTGGAACACGGCCGTGCCGACGTTGGTGAGGAAGTCGATCGGAGTCTTGAGCGCCTCCAGGGCCACAGACAGTGCAAGGATGCCCTGGGCTAGTGCAGTGCTGGCACCACGTCCTTGATCGAACTCACCGATCAGCTTCAAGAATGCATTCTGCAACAGTGTGACCGCCTGTCCAACGGTGATGATGGTCTTCTCATACTCCTCGTTCAAGAAGTCAGCATTCTTCTTGAATGCATCCAGCACGACCTGGGCAGTAATCTTGCCTTCCTTACCCAGATCACGGAGAGCACCACGGGTGATCCCCAAACTAGAGGCGATCGTGTCCGCCACGAACGGCAGATTCTCCAGAACCGAGATTAGCTCATCACCACGCAGCGCACCTGAGGCGATGCCCTGGGAGAGCTGACGCAGTCCGCCCTTGGCTTCGGACGCGGCCGAGCCACCAATGATGACGGCCTTGTTGACCAGCTCAGTGAACTCAAGGATCTCTTGCTGGGACCGGCCCAGCTCCTTCGCAGACAGAGCGAACTTCGAGAATGAGTTCGCCGTCTCTTCGAAGGACGAGCGTGTGCGCTTCGCGATCTCGAATAGCTCGTCAGTCACAGCTCCAAGATTCTCGGTGCCTGTCGTCACGATCTTCAATTTGTTCTGGAGCACGGTGAACGTGTCCGCCAGGCCGATTAGCTGCTTGACCACAGCGACTGCCGCCAAGGCCCCGAGAGCTTTCTTGAGGAGCGAAATAGCGCCCCCAGTAGCCTTGGCGGACTTCCCTACGTTCTCGATGTTACGCTTGACAACGAGCGCACCCTTCTCATCAATCTTGATAGATAGCTGTTCTGTAGCCATCACACACCGTCCAGCAGCCGGGCAGCACCAAGCTGCTTCTGTGCCGCGCGGATCGCATCGGCCGTCATGCCCTGCGGTGCCTGCGCTGAGCTGCCAGCGTCCAGTGCAACAATGTACGCCACATTGTTCGTGATGAAGATACCACCCCTGCCCAGCTTGTACTCCGCGATCTTGATGCGGCCCTTCTCCAGCGCCTCGTTCGCAGCCTGCCCCTTCACTCCTCGCTTACCTTTGCCGCCCTTTGGCCCGAGAGCATCCGCTGGTGTACCAGCACCGGGCGCCCCCACGGTGACAATCCAGTTCGCGCGAGCACGACCCGTATCGACCGGCGTCTTCAGGACGGCGGTCTGATCCGCTGCGATAGCAGCACGCTTGACGATCTTGAGCGTGTTACGCTCCACCGCCTTCGCAATCAGGTCCAGGCGCCTTTTGAAGCCCTCTGCTGTCCGGCTAGTGGCGATGACTTCTTCCCCTTGTCGTGGTAATCCAAGAATGCGTTGTCCATCACCCTGATAAGGTAGAACAGGTCTTCTTCCTGAGCCTCATCCAGCTCGAAGGTGACCGCATAGTCACGAATTGAGGTCCACGGGATCTGCCCAGCAGCCCAGCCCGTGGATCGGCATGTGTTCAACTCCCAGAACGCATCGTAGTACAGCTCCAGGCCCATGATGAGCCGAGGGGCGTTCGCAATCCTGTCAGGGAGGGGCGAACGCTCCCGCATGCACTGCTTGATGATGCGTTGTTCGACTGGTGCCTGTTGCAGGGTGTACAGCAGGCACTCAATCAGTTTCCCGACGCTTCCTCCCTCAGACTGGATCGGTAGAGAGCGATTGAAGATGCGTCGGCTTGGATCGAGTCGAACAGGTCTGGTAGCTCACGGAAGATGGCGAGGATGTTCTCCTCACTCATCGGCTTCACACCACCGTCGCCGTCGTCGATACCGTCGACGAATTCATCGTTGATCTTGGTCTGCCATCCGGTGATGACTGAGCGGGCATAGACCTGGCGAAGAATGTCGATCGCGAGGTCGTTATCCATCAGGTCAAGTTGCATCGCGCGACGATGGGGCCGTCCAATCTCTTCGAGCGTACGCTGGTACTTCTTGTTGGCGCCGCCAGCTCGTGCCGCACGGACCTTGAACTCACCGAAGTCAAGCCAGACGCCCTCGCGCTCAGTCTTGGCGTCGGTTCCGAACATGGATCGAATACTCATTTTGCTCCTCTCTTGATGCCCAGCGCGCGTGCGCTGGTCTTCTTCATCTTCCCCGCCTGGACCCGAGCCTTATTCGTTCGTTTCCGAGCTGCTAGCGCCTTCAGCGCCTTGCGTCGTCCTGGGGTGCTCATGTCGCCTCCCAAATAGCGCACGCTGTTGAGCCTTCTTGGCTTCAGTGTGCGTGTCGAACGTACCGATGGTGCCCCCGGTCGGAGACACCACTCGATACTTGTCAGCTACACGGATGATCATCCCGCCACTGTCGGCAGGTAGTCGAAGAACGACAGGAACAGCGTGTGGTTCAAGGCCGAGTTGACCTTGGCACCAGTCGACGCTTCGCTCGTGATCGGCAGAGTGATCGCCGCATCCTGCTCCACGTTGGGGCGTCCATCCCCGAGCGTGAGCAGAGGCAGGTCGATCGCGATACCGACATTGTCCTTCACCAGAGCGAGGGCCAACGTGATGTCACTGTTGTCTCGCACCGCCTGGATCGCGCTGACGTTGCCGAAGTAGGCAGTCAGCTCACCACTCACGGCGAACGTACCAGCAGTGACCTCGAAGGCACCGAGCGTTCCGACCGCCTTGTTGGCGGACACGTTGTTGTTGATGGCCAACGTGAGGTCTGTCACGAATGCGAACAGGGCGGTCGGAGACTCGTCCGAGCTGCTCGCGACAGCCATCTTGATCAGCGGCACGTCCGAGCTGGTGTTGTAGGCGTCAGCCTCCACCAGAGCGGGACGTGTACCGGCCTTGAGCGCCGCCGGCCCAGTGATCGTCTCGTTGTCTGCCCCCACGAAACTGAGGTCGACCGTGGCCTTATCAGCGGTGGGCACATTCAGCGTGAACTCACTCGGCACGGCGCCCGTGATGTACTCTGCCTGGATCTCTGAGGTCAGGACATCGTCGGGAGCACCCAGCGAGCGTTCGAGCTGGTAGGTGCGACGCACCTGGCTGGCCTGGTCATCCTCGTTCTTCAGTGGTCGACCGTAGAAGATCTGGACGGTCTCGCCGCCGGCCAGCGACTCAGTGACCATCGTCGACACACTCTTGTCGATCGTGAGGGTGGTCGCGCTGGTCGCGCGGCATCGCTTCCATCCATTGTTCGCGGCTGTGGCGAAGCCATCTCCTGCTACATCCGCACCGATGTAGAATGGCTCACCAGGCAGCAGAGGCAGCGTGGTGAAGTCGAACGCAGCATCGGACGTGATCGTGGGCAGTGTGCCAGTCACGACATTGAGGTCGTCTGCGGCAAACTGATGGCCAACGGTCGTCATCGTTGCCGTAGAGGCGGGCGATGCGTCCGTGGTCAGATTCTCAACAGTCGTGATCACGTTGTTCGTGATGCTGGACGCGGTCTTGAGCCCGTTGTTCGCAGCATCGTTGTTGCCTGCCAGGAACAGAAGGTCTCCGGCGAGCCAGGTCAGGCCGTTCCCGTAGGTAATGGTCACGGTCAGCGCATCATCCCCGGAGCCAGTGAGGGCTACGGTAGCGGCCCCCGCACCAGTGTCTGTGTGTGTGCGACCCTGCGTGAGCAGCGACACAGTGAGTACGACACCACCGGAGACGGTAGCAACGGTCCACGTCGAGAGAATCGTCGCGTTCACGTCCGTCACGGAGAACGTGTCGCCGACCGCGTAGCCAGTACCACCAACCACGACAGCAGCAGTCACACCCACTCGACTGTCGACCGTGATCTCGTCAGTGGTCGTGTCGATGTCGGTGATCAGGAAGTCCTCGTCGACACCCAGCAGGCCACTGCCCTGAGCACTCCGGTTCGCCCCCACGTCTTGACGACGACGGAAGTTGGCGAACATGAAGCCCTGGAGCATGTCCTGGAGGTTGGTCTGCGTGATGTCTGTGTTGATACCACCGCTGGCGTCGAGATCGGTCACGACACCCTTCTTGCGCTGGCGTCCAGAGTTGATCGGGTTACGGGCGACCGTGGTCACCTGTCCACCGAAGTCGTTGTAGGAGTTCGGCTCCATCGGATACCAGATCTCATTGCCGGAGACTGTCTTGTACGAGTCCTCCACGGCGTAGCGTAGGCCCGTCGAATTAGAGTCGATCTTGTTGATCTGGGTCATTTCGATCCTCGCTTATCGTATTTCGTCGTACTCAAAGTCGGCGAGCACGTTGGTTTGGAACCACTGGCCTTCCTGGCCAATCTCTTGTGATCGTACGTTATGGAAGATCACTCTTCCAGGCGAGGTCGTCACGCCCTCGAATGCATTCTTGGCGATAGTCGCCAGGTCATCAGACAGTGAGCCCCCCTTCCCGTAGAAGGTGAAGATCTGCACTGTGGCGACACCGTATCGCCGGTAGCGTCGCGCTCCCACATCGTTGCTGAGGGTGACCTTCTCCGCATCCTGATGCCGCACGGTGAGCCTGCACCAGGGCGTATCAGGGGTGTCGACATAGGCCACGTCCCAATACCTGATAGGATACTCATCAGAGGTGTCTGCCGCGAGCCAGGCCGTACGGAAGGCCGTTTGGATCTCATCCTTGGCTTGTTTGATTGCGGTCATCCCATCACCTCGAAGGCGTACAGGAGACGCTCAGTGCCTGGCTGGAGTAGTTCTGTGCGCATGATCTGCCAAGTCCTGTCCCCATCTACGATCTCGTGGAAGCCCTCCAGATCCTCGCCCCCATCGTTCGCCGCAGCGAACAGAACCACGGCATTGTCTGTACTCATGCCTTCTAGCACGCCTCGCAAGATCGACCAGCTCACGCCCCCGCGGGTGTGGTCGGTCGCGAACACACCGGCTCCTGTGACAGAGGCCAGCACTGGGCGCGTGTCGGTCCGCCACGGCATCTGGTCGTCCGAGCTGGGGCTGTTCCCGAGCTTGCGCACGGTCACGGATCGACCCGCACCGTCAATCAGCGTCTTTGTTGTGGTGCGGAGTGCAGCGTAGTCAACCACGGGCCAAGTCCCTCGATGTTGTGGAGATCAGGATCTCCTCCATCCACAGGTCAGCCACGGGATACTCCCTGACCGACTGGATGAAGTTTCCAGAGCTGGTCATCGGCTTGTTAGAATTGGCGTCGGAATACTGACGCTCAGTCTCGATCGGCCCCACCGCGTCCTTCGCGCTGACCAACTGCCCTGTTCCCGTGCTGACCGTCCCCGTCGCCGGGTCCACGGTCGGGAAGGGAGTATCAGGCAGCGGCGACAGAGTCGAGAGCTGAAGATCGAGCAGGGTGTACTCCGAATGTGCGTACAGTAGCGGATTCGGCAGCGGATCCAGCTCGAACTGGTCATCATCGAGCGCACTCAGACGAGGCCACTCACGGCCCTGCGCCTTCGAACGCTTGTAGCCACGGTAGCGGCGCCCGAACCGCTTGTCCATATAGTCGGTCGCGCGCACGGCGGACGCTTGAATCTCAGCGTCCGTGTACGGCACGGCCGCGATATCGAGCCCACGGTCAGTGAAGTATGCCTTGATGTCTGCGATGGCCTGGTAGCTATTAGCTGCCGCGACTCCAGTACCGTCCTCTACTGTGAACGCCATGATCGACTCCTAGACGATGAATGCGGCTGGTGCGGCCAGAACGACCTGTGTTGCTTCAGTCGAGACGAAATCGTCCCCACATGCCATGCGAATCCTGAGTCTCCACGTACCGACCTTAAAGAACTCAACATCACGGTAGTACCACGTCGCACTGTTGGCCAACTGGTTGTTCGTCTGCCCCAACACGAAGCGTACTGGCTTCGTGTTGGTTGAGATGTCCACGCTGCCCCAGGTGCTTGTGAATGGGTCGAAATACTGCCAAGTGATCACGGACGGGTCTGGACAGGGGGAGGATGGGAAGGGGGGCTGATCCCACCTGCCATCAAAGGACCGTGAAGCATCCCCAATTCGATAGATGGAGCTGTCTGGGTAGCCCTTGAGGACAGCCGTGTCCGAGAAATTGCATGCACAAGCCATCAGCGCACTGCCTGTGTATCGGCTCGGTTCTGGAACGTGCTGAAGTCGACCACTTGTCCGTCGATGTCCTCTCCCCGGTCTCGCTGATCCAGCACGACATTCTCCATCAACACCGTGACCCATGCCTCAGCATAGGCGAGCACTTCCTCACGAGTCGGCGTGGCATCCCTCTGGCGGCCAATTTCTTCGTCCCAGACATAGTAGAAATAGGCTGCCATCGTATTGACGAGCCTCTGGTGCCAGTCCCTACCTCCAGCAAGGATCTCACGCAAAGAGAACTTGGTCTTGCCAAACTCTCGGATGATCCACCAGTCGGTCCAGTCCTCTCGCGTCAGCTCTTGACGATCACGTACCTTCAGCATCCTAGTCCTCCGTGTAGATGATCGTGATCGAAATTTCTGTTGGAGACCCGTCTGTAGTTCCTTGCACATAGGTCACGAAGCTGTCTGCTGGGATCGTAGGATCAGAAAAGGCCGTGAGATCGTCGCCTGGCGTAGTGGCCGTGCTGGTCCGAGCAACGATAGTGTTGGTCGTGCCGTGCGCGGCCGTGTCGTGGTACAGCGTCCAGTCAATGTCGGTCCCGCCCGTGCGGACCGCACGAATCTCCTGCACTGTGATGGCCCGATCAGTGAAGAACACCGAGATGTCCTCCCCCGCGCCTGGACTCTGGATCGTGAGCGTACGGGTCGTCATTCCGAGCGCAGCCGCCACCATCAGATCCCAGTCAGCATGCGGGGGCTCGGCCGTCGTACTGACCGCCGTACAAACATACGACGATCCACCGTTTTCGACAGCCTGATTCTGAGTATATGTGCCTGCGCTCCACGGCCCCTGCCAAGTGATGTCGCCCGTCGGGCCGGCTGGACCCACTGGTCCCTGCGCTCCGGTCGACTCCAACTTAACGATCGTGAGCGCTGAGAAGCCAGCAGTTGTGTCGATCGACACGGTCTCTGCCTGAGCGCGCAAGCGCACCTTGTCGCCTGTGGAGCAGGCGAACGCGATCGAGCCGTGGGCAGTGCCCATCTCTTCGGTCAGGATACGCGCATAGGCCGACGATTCCGAGCCCGCAACGTCCACATATCCACCGCCCGTGTCCAGCTCCAAGCGGCATACAAAGCCCGCTCGTGTACCGCTGCCGAGCTGCCCACCAACCTTGTATAGGAACAGGTAGTTGCCGTCCGCGCCGATCGTGATCACGTCCGATGCGAGCGCGAACACGCCCCCCACATTCAACTTCGTGGTGTCCAGGTTGACCGTCGCTTCGGTCGTAGTGATGTTCTGGCCCGTATTGTCGTAGAACGAGCCCACGGAGATGTCTCCGCCCAGATTGGCTAGCGCCTGGTCGATCCCATAGAGGTGTGCGGTCAGATTATCGACGCTGTCCACCTCAGTGGGCGTTGTGGCAGGCGTGTAGTTGGTCGGGTTCCAATCCACGTCGAGCTTGTCCCCGTCGATCTCATCACCCGTAATGTGCGACGATGCGTGGGAGCTTGGTGTGCGCGCATCAGTCAGTCGAGTGTCATCGCCCTTGACCACTTCGCCGGCAGCAGCGTCACCAGCGGCCGGTACGTCGAGTGCAGCAGCAGTTCCGCTGTCGATCACGTCGGCGAGTGTGTGGGTGTGCCCAGCATTGGCCAGACCTGCCTCGGCCGGGGTCTGGTTGATGAATTCCCCAGATACAGTGTCGTACGCGAGCAGCTCATCATCGGCCGGTGTCGTGATTGTCACGTCCGTCAGATCATTGATCGCGGACGCACCACCGCCAACACCAGCGCCAAGTGTGACATTGTAGGTGGGGCCTGAGCTGACGGTCACACCATATGATGTGCCTCCGAATGTCAGGCTGTAGGAGACTGTTCCGACAGAGATGGAAGGCATATCACGCCTCCCTGATCGTGACCTGGGCCTCTACGACGAGCTGGCCTCGGCCGATGGTCGCCGGGGCACCAGAGATCACTATCTGCAAGTCCTGTTCGTACGTTCCAGGCAGGACCGGCCCAGAGGCGAGGTCGAGCGTGAATGTGATGGTGTCGGTCGTGCCGCCCCCACTATCGCTCTTAGTGAAGTCTACGGGGTCGAGCGAAAGAACAGCAGCGATATCGAGGTCAGTGGTGGCTGACTTCGCGGTGTAGAAGAAGTTCCAGGCAGTGATGTCCTGCGGAGTCACACCATCGACCTGGGTGAAGGTCATGGTGATGGTGCGGTCGTCCCCCTCGGTGATGATCTCATTGAACGGGAAGTGGATGTTCTCGGCCATGTCGACCTCAAAGGTTGGGGCCGGTGAAGGCCCCAACCCTCACTAGGCGATGCTCTCGGTCTTGCCACGGTCATGGAGGACGATCACATCTGTGTCGGTCGTCATCACACCACCAGTGGGCAGGCCCAGAAGCTGCACCGTGTCGAAGTATCCATCAGGGATCGCGATACCAGCGGCCTGGATCGCAGTCTCTGCATCCACGATTGTGTCAGCGGAGGTTCCACCATCGTCAGCGTTGACAATGGCACCGATGACACGGTTGACGAGCTGCTTGTTCGGCTGATGCGAATTCGCGATCGTCACCAGATAGAGTGCTGCGGCCAATGTGGCCCTCCTTGGTTCAGGTTACGACTTCGCAGTCGGCCCCTTGATGCCGCCCGTTGTGGAGCGACGCTGTCCCCCGACCGACACCCTGGTCGGCTGGAGATTCTTCATTGATGGACCCTGTCGGTCCATCGCTCCCTGTGAGACCAACTTACTGGCCTTGTCTTGTAGCTTCACGTTCGCCTCCACTGAACCTCGCGTCCGCCATCTCCTTGGTGACCATGCCACCAGTGATCTTGGCGAGCGCGTCGACTCGCGGAGAGCCGTCGGCCTTCCATTGCGAGTCATCGTCTGGGTCGAGCTGGGTCAGCGCCTGCCCAAGCGGGTCTTCCCCGATGGACCCACGAAGCCCGGCGTCGCTGTGTCCGTCCCCGAAGGAAATACTCCCCTCGGACCCGGACGTGCTGCTAGTTGCTCCGTCGCTGGCGTCTGTGGGTGCTTCGCCACTGCCGTGTTCTTCCGACTGAACGTCAGCAGTGCCCGGAACTTCCGACCCACTCCATTCGGCGTCAGCCGCCTCATCGTGACTTGGGCCATACGGCACCACCTTCCAGCATCGAGAATAGTAGAGGAAGGCACCATCGTCGATGATGCCTACCCCATTCACGAACTCCGTTCCGTTCAGACGAACGGTCTGCCCCTCTCTGGGGCCAGTGAGCTGAACACGCACGTCAAACCTCCACGAGGACCTCGGGGGTCACTTCTGTGTCCGCTACGAGAGCGAGCACGAGAGCAGCACCAGCGATGCCTCCCTCTGTATGGGCACCAGTGAAGAGGGCCGAGAGGTCCATCTTCGTGTTCCCACTCGGAGGAGTGACCGTCACGAGGAAGGTCGCGTCGCCAATCCCGTCCGCGATGGACGAGAGTGTCAGGTTCGGTGCCGCATACGATGCGTTCGCGATGTCGGCCGTCGCGTTGAGTGCGGTCACGAGGAGCGCAGCCGTCGCATCGAGGTCAGTCACGCCGATGACGCTCACAGTCACAGGATCGACAGTCTGAGCGGCTCCACCTTCGATGGTGATCGACCAGACATAGCCCGTCATCGCGGTCGGGTCGTCGAGAGTTCCCCCTGCGAGTGTTGTCGCCGTAGCGTCGGCCCACGAGGAATCACCGTTGAAATGGGAGGCAGCGAACGTCCTCGCGTCTGCGGCGTTGTTCGCCGAGACCACGAGGTTCTTCGCCTTCCAGTTCTTCGCGGTGTTGTTCTGAAGCAGAATGATAGCCATTTGGATCTCCTTTTGAAGAGTGGGGGCCAAAGCCCCCCCTCAGTCGATTACGCGGGGATGATCCCGGTGGCTGTGGCGAGGGCGAGATCGGAGAAGAGCGCGAGCCCGGCGTACCACTTGACACGCCAGATGTGCTCGTCCTTCGTCTCGGACTCACCAACGTCGACCACCTGAACGCCGGACGCCTTCGCGGCCGTCAGACCAGAGAGACCATTGCTGCGCGAACCATCGTCGAGAGTACCGGCGAAGATCTGCGAGGCGATGGACGAGCTGCCCTGTGTCTGGGTGATCGGGATGTAATCGTTGCGGAAGATGGGTACGCCGCTGTAGGCAGGCACATCTGTACCGCTCGGCAGCGTAACGACCTCCATGATGGCCGCTCCACCCAGGCCACGCAGCAAGCTGCGGTAGGCGCGGAGTTCGCGGTCGTTCATCTGGAAGTAGTCGACCTGACCATCCTTGGCCGTTACGAGCGACATGAGCTGGTCCAGCTTCTCGAAGCTAATCACGTCTCCGTTCGCAGCGGTCGCTGCGACCGTCTGGCTGGCAGAAACGAGATTGATCAGCCCGTCGAACTGGTCTGCCGCGCCCGTGCCGTTGACCAACATGTGCTGATACAGACGGCCGCAGCTCTTCGCCTTGGAAGCGATCTGGATCGCGGCCTGGTTGTTGCCTGCGCCTGAACGAGTGTTCTCGATCAGGCCATTGACCTCAGCGTCACCGAGGATGCTGGTCAGACCACTGAACACGCTGGTGAACGTCGCAGCGTTCTTACCTTCGCCAGATCCGCCCGTCAGGGGGTTGGCGTCGTCCGTGCCGATCGTGTCGCCGACTGCGGCCACACCAACGCCACCAAGGACGTTCTCACGGTTGTACTGAAGGGCATTGCCATCAATGCCGTCGAACTTCAAGACATCGAAGAACCGATTCACGGTCACGATGTTTTCGATCACGCCAGACACAAGCTGATCCTGCGATAGCTTGGCGGACTCGATGAGTGTCACGGAAGCCATTAGGCATACCTCCGAATTGGGTCTACACGAACTGGTCAGCATCACGCTGGTGCTGGCTCTCGTGCATCCCGCTCGGAGGGCCTATGTAGTCGAGAAGATAGGGGCTTGCGCCCCCATCCGCTACCTTTTGTCGAGTCCAGCCATGATCTTGTCGACCGAAGACAGTTCCGGCGCCTGCTGGTGAAGGTCGCTCGGACCAGGCCCCTTGCCACCGCCGGGCTTCTTCTCGCTCTTGAACAGGGGACCGAACTTCTCGTTCCCCTTCATCTCCGCAACCAGCTCGGGAATGCTCATTGGCTTGCCCGTAGCGGTGCTGTAGCGAGGATCGCCGTCTGCGCCCAGGATGCGCACATCGAACCCACCGTTCTCCTCAACCACGCCGACCAGGGTCGACAGCATGGGGAGGATAAGGTCTGGATCGACCGCTCCGGCGTCGCTCAAAGCCTTCACAGCCTCGGACGTTACCAGGTGCTTGTAGAGCTGCCCGCGCAGCGCCTCATTGACCTTGTCCTTGCCCGCGAGGTCGAGCGCATGCTTCTGCCCCATCTCCTCACGGATCTGGGCCACCTGCTGCTCCACGGCTGTGTTCTTGTTCTTGCCGGCATCGTTGATCTTCTGCGTGATGTTGGCCGCGATCTCCTCCACGGTCGAACCGTAGTCAGAGAGCGCACTCAGGTCGACCTTGTTGGCCCTGTTGTTGCGCGCCTCGGCACGAGATGCGACGAGGGCGCCATTCAGGCCCTTGATCGCATTCACTGCCGCCATCACGCCGGGATCGTCCGACCGCAGAGCGATCGTCCCATCGGGTCCTTGAACATATAGCCCCTGGAAGTCCTTGGGCACCGCGTCCATGCTGGACGGGAGCTTACTGAAATCGAAATCCACTGGAATCACTCCTTCACGATCGTGAACTTACCGCTAGCATGCCTCACAGCACGCCTCACGGCCTCCTCATCTGCCGCCGGCAGCTCCTGCTTATTCAGGGCCTTCAGCTTCTTTTGTGCCCAACTGTCCTGGGCCATCAGATCTCCTCCAACTCAATCGCGCTCCTTTGCGGCCTTCTTCTCAGCGTCGAGCTTGTCCTGACGCTTTTGTGCAGCCTTCTCCTCGGCGAGCCGCTTCTTCTCAGCGGCGAGCCGCTTCTCAGCCTTCTCCGTTCGAGCCTCTTCCTTGGCCTTCGCGCGCTTCTGCGCATCCTCTCGCTTGGCCTTTGTCTCGGCGGCCTTCTTCTCCCGCGCATCCCTGGCCTTGCGCTCCTGCTCAGCCTTGCGTTCAGCAGCGGCCTCGCGCGCCTCCTTCTTCTGTGCGGCCTGCTCTTCACGTAACCGCTTTGCGTCGGCCTCATGCTTCTCCGCTGCTGCACGAGCATCGGCCTCACGCTTGCGTGCAGTAGCTGCGCGCTGCTCCGCACGCTTCGCCTTCGCATCCACATCACGGGCCGTTGTGATCTCACGATCTGCCGCGCTCAACTTGCTCGCAGGAGGTGTCTTCTCCTTGAGTTGGGCCACAGTCAGCTCATTGCCGCTCCGGTCGACGAACTGGTCCATCTCCAAGCCCTCACGAAACTTCTTCGCCTTAGCTGTCCCAAGAACCTCGTTCTGGAACGCCTTGTCCTGTCGACGCAGCCACTCATCGTATGTGGTCTCTCCAGGCACATGCCCTACGTGCTTCTTCGCCCAGTCACGTCGGACATCACGGATCGCCTTGTTACGCTCCTCCCGACTCATCCCCTTCCAGTCGTCGCCCGCCTTGGCCCGCGCGTCCTTACGGAAATCGTGCTCCCTTTGCCGACCAGTCCGTGTATCTCGCACAGTGGGGCGCTCGGGGAGACCATCAGCCACTGCGTCCGAATCAAGCACAGCAATCATGAGAGAGCGGCAGCGAAGGTGAGCAGGTGGACGAACAGGACTACCCTGAATCGCTGGCGAGGGGACACTCGTGCGACTGCTACCATCGGGGAGGGCAAAGTGTCCATCTCGGGCTCGGCAGATCGCAGAAGTGCGCCCATCCAACGTGGACACCCAGCGCAGAGCCAGAATGACATCATCGTTCTCCTTGAAGAACTCTTCACGCGCAGCGTTACTGATATGGTTGACGCCCGTTCGTGCGATTGCCTCTGCGTTCTGCTGCGTCAGCTCTGCTGCGTGCTGCACACGCCTCGTGATCTGCGGAATAGTTTCACCGTTCTGCACACCGGCCTGTAGCGCCGACGTGATGCGGCCCCTATCGACCTGCTCCAGATCCGTCATCCACTCATCGAGCGTGCGAACTTGATCGGCGCTACCGAATGGGCTGTCTTGGGCGAGCGAGCGTAGTGTTGCGGGACTTGTCGTTGCGAAGTTGATCTCTACCGGCACAGACCTTTGCAGGCCGAGCTTGGCGATGTCCTGCTCCAGAACAGCCAAGTCCTGCATCGTATCGCCGATCTCACCACCAACCGATCGGATCACGGCGCTGCGTGTGCGCGCGATCTCCTTGCGCATCGCCTGCCAACGTGCTGTAGTGAAATCCGTCGACAGGCCCTCAGCGCGCTTCATGATGAGCGCGACCAGCTCCTTGTCACTCTTCTCTAGCATGCGAAGGATCTTGTTCGCTTCCCCCTTGGACAGGCGTTGCAGGTTCACCTGATGACGAACCGCCGCGTCGAAGATCGCTTCGTTACTCGTTGTCATTGTCGAGCGGCTCGTTGCCCATGTGCAGCGCCTCCTCTTCGAGTTCGAGCTGGTCTTCGTCCGGATCGAACTCATCACCCAGGATGCCCTGCGACTTGAGCGCGCTCAGGACCGCACGGCGTGAGACATCACGCAGCTTGCGCACTTCGAGCAGTACGGTCAGGCCAGCAGCGTCTGCGGCGCCTGGCGTGAAGTCGGTCGAGATATCGACCGTTCCGCCATCAGGCAGCCCCAACCACTTCGCAGTGATGCGCAGTGCGCTCTGCATCGCATCCATGAATCGCATCGTGACATCTTGCAGGGAGGATGTGGCCTCGGCGCTGTCCAGAGTGCGAGCAGTGGCGGTCTCTCGCCCTGGGCGCTTCTTCAGGAACTCGCTGCCATAGTCGGCCATCTGTCCTTCGAGGTCTTTGAGGTCTAGGCGCCCCGCTTCGATCGACACACCAGTGTGCTCCAGATAGTCGAATGTTGCGTTGGGATCAGGCGCGTACAACCACTTCTTGGGGCCGATCGTGAGCTTGTGGTGATCATCAATGCCGCCCGTCACAGTGAGGATAGGGAAGCGTGCGACAGTCAGGCATGCACGCTGGTCGGAGGTCGACTGCCAATGGGCGATGTTGAGGTCGACCACGTCCTCCAGCGGAGGCGTACCCTCCATGAGGCCAGCACGATCAGCGTAGAAGGTTACGAGGGGGATGCGGTCGATATCGACAACGAAAGCGTCACTCACCGACCACTCCTTCTCATTCATGCGCCAGAGCGTGACGTTCACTCGTCCGTCAAAGAGTTCGAGCTGGCGGATCTGCTTCACCTGCATCATTGCGAAGCCATCACGCACACTCACCAGCTCGACCATGCGCACCTCGGTCAGCACCTCCTCACCATTCACCACCGTGGAATCGGCGAAGAAGAGCTGCTCCGGCTTGATCAGCACCCAGTATGGGCGCATGTTCTCTTCACGATCGTCCGCCAAGGTACGATCCTCCACGCCGCTGCGTGGCATCTCGATCATGACATGGGCCAGCCCTTTCGCCAGTCCCTCCCGCATCCAGTTGCGGGCAAACACCTGCACGCCGTTGCCGATCAGGTCGATATCGTCCTCCAACACGCGGATCGGGTCTGGCGCGTTCAAGATCACGGGCGAGCTGAATGGGCGCCCAACCCAGCTATCGAGCGTGAGCTTGCTGAGATTCAGCAATGTCGCGACCTCCTTGCGCTCCCCGTACGCCTCGTCGCTCTCGTTCTCATGCTGCGGCAGATAGTCACGGCCCGCTTCACGCAGCGCCTCAGTTCCATTCAGCACGGTCTGAATCTTCAGCCAGCGCGCGACCATGCGATCGTAAGCGTCAGAGGACGTTGCTGGGCTCTTGGGATCCTTCATCAGAAATCTCCAGAATAGATGCGTCGATCAGGCCGCCTCACGCGGTAGCGAGTCTCATCACCGATATGGTCTTCGGCGCGTGTGTCTACGTCGTCGGGATCCTTGTCGGATCGAGGCAGAACGGGCACCGTACGGCGGAACTGCTCACACCGCTCCAAGACGAAAAGGCCAGGCTCCTCTCTGTCAGTAGCCGCATTTCGCAGCAGGGTGCGAATCTGATCCCAACCCTGCTTACGGGAGCCTGGCCCCTTGTCCGCTGGCTCCCAACGAAGACCTTCGCGGAGCATCTCACCGCTGACTGACTTGCCGGGCTCATAGGCGTCAAAGATGGACCCATCAGCCACACCCACTTGGACTCGGCCAGAGATGCCCCACGTTCGTTCTCTGGACACAATACCGCGAGCGATGTCTTGTGACAACATTCGCTTGCCCTCGTTGGGCTTGCCTGTCCAGCCATACCACTCCGCGACCCTGTACAGATCGCCCGGAACCTTGCCGTACATGCGCCCATTGCGCTCGAACGGCTCACCATTGCTCTCAGCCCACCAACCTACCGAGAATGGGCGACTCTGTCCATGATCGTAGCTCCGGTCGACCCGCCACTGCTTGGGGATCGCTGTGAGCGGGAAGTCCGGCACCACATGGATGTCGGAGCGCCACACATCATCAAACATGCCACCAGCGATGATGTCCCAGTCGCCGAACACCCAGGCCCGCAACTCCGCCTCGTTCCTGGCGCTGGAGCGGAGCTTGTCGATATAGGTCGGATCGGCATGGAGGAGGACACGATTCTCATGCAGCTCGCTCTTGATCGAGATGCGCTCGGTGCCCTCCTCGATCAGCTTGCCCACGAGACCCCCCGTGCCGCTCAGCTCGTACCGCATCTTTACCCAGTTGTGGCCCACGCCGTACGGATTCGCTGTCGCACGCACCTTCATGGGGATGTTCTGCGCGGTCGAACGCATCGTAGACATCATGGACTTGAGGCACTGATCATCAGGCCACGTACACAGCTCCTCCCAGCCGATGAAGGTGTAGGCATGACCGTGGAATCGCCAATAGTCGGCAGGCTCGGCGAAGTGACGGAAGAAGAGCTTCTCGCCAGCCGGGAAGGTCCAGTAGTGCTCACTGCGATTGTACTTCGCCGCTGGACATAGCTGTGTGAACCACTTCAGGCTCTTGTCGATCAGATCTTGGAGTTCTGGGTATGATCGCCGAAAGATCACACCACGCAACTCTTGCCCCCATCCTTGGTTCACGTCCTGATAGAAGTCCATCAGCATGAGGTCGGTTTTCCCACCTCCTCGCGGGCCTTGGTTCAGGACTTCGAAGATCGGGCAGCTCAGATACGCCTCCTGGCTTCCTGGCTGTGGAGCCCAGGTCATCGCAATGTCATCGACGAACGGCTCAAGGCCGTTGTCCGTGATGCGCCACTCGATCGCTGCGTTGTTCACAGCCCTCCTAGCGGCCTGTCGTCGTTGATCACACTGCCTAGATCTCTCGCGATGATCTCGTCATACAACTTCTCTGTCACGACCGCATGCTCGTCTGGATCGAGCTGGTGATGATACTTCTCGTTTAGGTACTCGGCACAGGCAGCAGCGGCAAGGGCGGTGTATGAACGCTCTTTGTGTGACCGCTCGACCTCATTCGCCGCTCCTTGGCCGTTCTTCGCTGTGACCGTCACCCTGAAGTACGTCCTGTGCGGGCTCCGCAATAACCTCAGCTTCACTGACATTCGCCATCCACTCCTCTTTGGTCTGCTTCATTGGCACAGCCAACGTGCCTGGGGGCAGGTGATGTTGGATCTCGAACTTTTCCTTGAATTCGGGAATGTGGCGCTTCGCAAGCATTTCCAGTAGCCGGCTATCGAACTTGCGCATCGTGCCAGCGAACTCGCCCTGCTGATATACCTCTTCTTCCCATCCGAACACGGCACGTCGATAGATCTCGACTTCGATCCCTTCCTTGAAGTCGTCCATCGCCTCTTGGTATGCCAACTGGAATGCGGAATCCTTCGCTAGGTGATGGCGCACAGTGCTTGGGGAGACGCCGCATTCCCTGGCAGACATTTGGAGTTGGCCGGTGCAGCGAATGTTCAGGAGGAAGCGTCCTTTCCGCTCAGTATTGAAAAGGAGGAGACTGCGCTCAGATGTGTTGCCATCTCGGCTCGTCGGCATACTCGACACTGGATGATCACCTGCTGGTTGCTGAGGAAGCGTCTGGGATCCGGCCCATTGCAGCGCATTTCAGCAAGCTGCCCACAGCACTCGAATCGGTACAGGCGGTTCCATCCACCAGCGCGCTTCACAGGGGTCATCCAAAGCCGAATAGCGCCGACTCGGGTCGCTGCCTGAACCGTGTGTGGGCAAGTCCCACACACGACAATGTAGAGAGGGGGTTCTGACCTCACCAGGGCAGTGCTATTGCCGCACTTCGTACAGTAAGGCAGCACCTTGGTCATTCGATACCGGATCTCGGCCTTGGCGGGCATTTTAGGCTCCTTGCTACTACACTCTCCAGTTCTGGCCGAGGAGTGTAGTAGGTCTGTAACGCCACTTAAGTGTATATACAGTATAGGGTTAATTGCATTGTACTACAACTACACTCTTTTCGGTCAAGTTGCGCAAGAACCGTGGAACCAGGAACACACAGCTACTACACTCTTTTACCCTTAATTAGAGAAAAGGGTGTAGTATGTAGTAGGTTGCGTGGATGTCGTTGCAGGAGGGTCACTTAAGGTGCGCGACTGGGCTACTACACTCTTGGTGAGGGGCATGGAGAGTGTAGTAGGTGGCGGGTCCACCAATTCCCTTGAGCCCGTGTGCGCGCGCCTTGAGGGCATGGACATGTTGAACCGGTGCCGTCCACACGCACGTGCATCCGCCCTGTGTCATTGGATGCGCACACAGCATGCATGGACCATGGACGGGGAGGGGGTACGCAGGGACTGTCCGAGATTCTGTGTAACTGACCGTGCGATCATAGCGGGATTCGACCTTCGAAGACCGCCGCTAAGTGGTTGAGCGCGCCCAGTCTTTCACCGGTCTGCTCCAGCGTTGGGAGGCCCGCGTCATCTGGATGGAACTGGACGAGCGAGAGTTGGCCGAACAACTCGGCCTGCTTCGCGACGACCTGTCCATCGACCTTGATGCGCTTGTTTCCTCCACGATCGACCGCTGCTTCGAGTTGAAA